>SDBT01012915.1_pt1 | contig 13401 bp, 4 predicted proteins | sample 2277101 | NCBI WGS metagenome assembly SDBT01 (sample SAMN10404973, study PRJNA504765) | marine sediment metagenome | isolation source: marine sediment core GS10_PC15, 103 cmbsf | place: Arctic Ocean: Southern Knipovich Ridge | collected 2010 | reverse complement strand
CAATTCCCAATTCCATTGACATCATCCTTCAAATAGCGCAGGGATTGCAGAAAGCTCATGAAAAAGGAATTGTTCATCGTGATGTCAAGCCGGCAAATATTGTTGTTACCAATGAGGGTGAAGTAAAGATTCTTGATTTTGGTCTGGCTAAATTGAGAGGCCAACCCAGGCTAACAAAAGAAGAAACAACACTTGGTACCATTGCCTATATGTCGCCCGAACAGGCTAAGGGTACAGATATTGATGAACGAACGGATATCTGGTCATTAGGAATTATTTTTTATGAAATGCTGACAGGTAAATCACCCTTCGAGGGCGATTATGAGCAGGCGGTTATATACAACATATTAAATGAAATCCCGGAGCCAATTAATAATCTGAATAAAGATGTGCCGCCCGAATTGAATAATGTTGTACAAAAATGCCTGGAAAAAAATAAAGATCAACGATATCAGTCTATCAAGGCGTTCTATTCAGATTTAATACAGGTCATAAAAAAGTATAAGTATACTATCCGGATGAGGTCCGGCGAATTCCAGCCGGCTGGCCTAACGGAAAAAAATGTCAACTTGAAACCTGTTTTATTTGGTGCTGCTGCTTTGATTGCGGCTTTAGTGATTATAGCAGTATTGATGTTATTGCCGGAAAGTAAATACAGCAGTTATGAAGAGGCATTTTTTAAGACCTATTTTGAAGAATCCAGAGATATCAGCAAAGACGACCGGTCGCTGGAAAACGTAAAGGCAAACCGCTATTATATTCTGACATCTGCATTTACTAATAAGGATACAATTCCAGTGCAAGTGAAGCGGGAATATCGGGATCTGTTAGCTCAAAATCCGGATTTCCCCCAGGCACATTATTACCTGGGTTTGGTTTATTTTTTGTCTGCTGAAAAGAGATCAGAAAGTGATAGCGTGTGGATTCTTTATGATAAGGCAAAAAATCTTGGGATGAATAATATCTATCTTTATCTGGATGAATTGAATTTTTATAAACGAAATAGTTTTACGCAACAAGCCTCTGAGGTTGTCAACATACTATTAGAAAAATTTCCTGAAAATCCTGATGTGATGTTTGAAATTGCTTCTTATCAATATGCAGCCTCTGATACGAGCAGAGCCAGGGAGTATTATACTAAAACACTCCGTCTGTATGATAATTTTATGCCTGCCCATTTGGGCCTCTTTCGACTGGCACTTAAGAAGAATAATCTCAATTCAGCAAAGATATATCTTGATAAAGCAGAAGAAATTAATAATGAAAATATTGAGATTGTGCAGAAAAAAGTCAGATTATTTACAAGGGAGGGCAGATTTGATGAGGCAGAAAAATATCTGAAAACCGTTATATCCGGTTTTGGTAAAAATGATGTACAGTTTTATAGATCTCTGGCCGTTCTGTATCAAAAACAGGACCTGTTTGAGCAATGTGAAAAACTGATTGCAATTGCATCTGAAAAGTTTCCCAATGAATCCTATTTTACCCGTTTAAAAGAATCACTCAAAGAAAGAAAAGAATGGATACTGATAGAGAATGAGCATAGAAAAAATAAAGACATGGTACAGTGGTCAGAAGATTTTGCAGGTAGCATGGAAAGAGCCGTGCGGGAAAAAAAACCGGTAATAATAGAATTTTTTACGACCCGGGACTTTATGAGTAAATATCTGGAAGAAAAAACCTATCCCGATCCGCGGGTTCAGGAGGTATTAAAATCATATATTCCTTTGAGAATAAACGCTGACCTAAAAAAGAACCTGGCAATCAGATACGATGCACATTGGTATCCTGGTCTGGTAATAATAAATGAAAATGGCAAAAAACTGGATGCAGTTAGATATTATTTGGAGCCTCCCGGGCCTGCGGAACTTACAAAGGAGCTGAATCGGGGTCTGGCATTATATAAAAAATATCTTGAAGGTACAGCTGTTGAATATCAGCAAATCACGGAAGTTTCGAATATAAAAGACGCCATGTTATTGTCTAAATCGAAAGAGCTGCCCGTAATGGCTGTTATCCTTTCAAAGGAATCAAAGTGGTCGAATAAATTAGTCAATGAGACATTCAACAACCCAATGCTGCAATCGCAGCTAAAAAATGTGATCCTGGTGAAAGTGGACCAGGCAGCCAATAAAAGTTTGCTTAAACAATGGAATATAAACTATTTCCCTTCCATTTTATTTTTGGATGACAAGGGTAAGATTCATTATCAAATACAGGGCTACCAATCTCCCCAGGCAATAGCCGATTTGATAATAGATGTAAATATTGCAATGTTTCAAAATAGAGAATTTAAAAAAAGAATAAGATGGTTTTATGATCTGGAAGAAGCAAAATCTTTTGCCGCATTACAAAAAAAGGATATCTATGTTTTTGGCAATGCTGATTGGTGTCCGTACTGCCGAAATACTATAGATCAGGTATTTACAGATCCAGTATTTATAAAAACACTCAATGATAAGTTTGTAGCGGTTGAACTAAATGATGCCCGCGATATGGAATTATTGAACTCGTTTGGCATCCGGGGATTTCCCACACACATGTTATTGGATGTCTCAGGGGCAGAAATGATCCGATCAGCTGGTTATCTTGATGTGCCTAAATTATTGACCCTTTTAGACCTGGAAGATAGAAAACCTATTTTTTCCATCTTAGGTCAGCAAAAATACCAGGAGTTCTATAATTATGAGAGCCTTGCAAATCAGTTTTATGACAATGGGTTCTATCTGTCCGCCATTCAGATTTTGCAAAAACAGCTCAAAATTCTCCCCGATTACTGGAAAATCTACTTCAACATCGGGGAAATTTACCTGCGTTTAACAAGACATCAGGAAGCGATGTCTTACTTTACGAAAGCCAGCGATAAAGGGGCAGAAATTGATCAATCTTTAGCAGAAACTATGCTAAATGCCTATTTACAAGCAAATGATGTACCCGGATTTGAAAATTGGTTCGTGAATACAACAAAAGCTAAAATTGAAAATAGCAATGAAACAGGCATTTTGCATGACGTCTGCAGCGAATTTTATGAGATTTTAAAGGATCGAAAATCCGCAATTTTAATGGCTGAAAAGGCGGTCAAAATCAAACCGGATTATTCCTCTGGATATATCCGTTTAGGTAGACTTTATTATCTTGAAAACAGATTGGATAAAGCAAAATTTTTTCTGAGCAAAGCAGTTCAGATGAACAGAGATGATGCCCGGCCCTGTTTTTATTTGGGATTAATTGCCGATCGAAAGGGTGATACTAAAGAGAAAGAACATTATTTTGAGCTGGCCAGGCAGAGGAGCAATTGGGCAGCAGATCAGGTGGGCTGGCGTACTAACTATGATTCGCGTCCCGGTTATTATTTATACACCGGTTACCTGGACTTAATCGAACAGGGTTACCGGTATAAGCTCGAACTGGATGATAACGCAAGTGTAAAAAATAGTTTAGCCTATTTTCTGGCCATAGAAAACAGAAATCTAAACGAGGCCCGGCAACTTATAGAAGAGGCTTTGGCAGAGAAGCCGGCTGATATGGATTTTTTAAATACCAGGGCGATTATTCTATATCAGAAGGGGGAATATAAAAGCGCCCATGAAACTGTTCTCCTCTATGAAGATAGGATTAGCAAAAATACTCTTAAATGGGATTCTTCATATTCATATTACCTGGGCAGAATAAAATGGGCTATTGGTGATACAGTATCTGCAAAAAATTACTTCAATTATGCCCTAAAACAAACGGATCCTGATGCCAGCGGCAAAAGAGATCAACAGGAGCTAATAAAATTTATGGCTGAACATAATCTGTAATGTTATACTTCACTACAATATTATTGAAAAACTTGGTGAAGGTGGCTATTTAAGATAAAAGTAAAGAACTATAATTAACGAGATTTCTGAAAAGACATGATTGGTAAAACGGTCTTACATTATAAAATCATAGAGAAATTGGGTGAAGGCGGGATGGGTGTGGTTTACCTGGCTGAGGATACCAAGCTCAAACGCCAGGTTGCGATCAAATTTTTACCCAGTCATATTGCTCAAAACAGTGACGAGCGTAAACGATTCGAGATCGAGGCACAAGCAGCCGCTGCATTAAACCATCCCAATATTGCCACCATCCATGCCATTGAGCATACTGATGATGATGTATTTATCGTTATGGAATATATCGAAGGCAAGGAGTTGAGGGAAGAAGTTAGAAGTGGGAAGTTGGAGATTGAAAGAGCTGTTGATATCGCAATTCAAATTGCTGAAGGCCTGCAGGCAGCACATAAAAATGGCATCGTCCACCGGGACATTAAAAGCGCTAATATCATGATCACCTGTGATGACAAAGTAAAGATAATGGATTTTGGTCTGGCGAAGATAGGAAAAGGTATTCAGTTGACCAAAGAGCAATCTACTTTGGGTACTGCAGCCTATATGTCGCCGGAGCAGACCAGGGGAGAAGAAGTTGATCAACGATGTGACATTTGGTCTTTTGGCGTTGTACTGTATGAGATGCTCACCGGGCAATTGCCATTTAAAGGAGATTATGAGCAGGCAGTGATTTATTCAATTCTGAATGATGAGCCTCCTGCCCTGGAGCAATTGAGAGACGATGTGCCTGAAAACCTTACATTCATTGTTAACAAATGTATTAAAAAAGACAGAAGCGAGAGATATGTGAACTCGGAAGCAATATTGCAAGATCTAAATACCATTGCAAATAATAAAGTTTCTAATAACATTGGCAGGAAAAGCTATACGGAATTTTTGATTCGTTGGAAATATGCTCTGAGTGGAGCACTACTGGTTGTAATGATTTTAATTGTTTATTGGTGGTTATTTCAATCTGAACAACAAAACTTACCAAGTTCCATAGCCGTTTTACCCTTCCATAATCTAAATGCTGACCCTTCACTCGAGTATTTTAGCGATGGAATGACCGAAACGATAATTTCGGATTTGGCAAACATTGGGGGTCTCACTGTCATCTCGCGCACATCAGTGATGACATATAAGAATAGTGAGAAGAATACACGAGAAATTGCCCTGGATCTGAACGTCACGCATATTCTCGAAGGCAGCGTATTGACTTCTGATGACAAGGTACGAATTTTTGCTCAGTTGATCGATGTGGAAACAGATGCACATCTTTGGGCACAGACTTATGATCGTGAGATGAATAATATATTTTCAATACAAAGTGATGTTGCTAATAAGATTGCAGAAGTGATGGAAGTAGCTCTGGGAGAAGATGCTCAGGCTCGTATAGACGAGCGACCAACGTCTGACCTCGAAGCCTATCGTCTTTACCTCCAGGGTCAATACTATATTAATTTGGCGAGCTTTGCAGATATCGATACTGCAATATCATTGCTCAGCCAGGCTATCTTACGGGATCCAAATTTCGCATTGGCCTATGCAGTACTTGCAACGACGTACATACTTAATAATGTTGACCAAGATCCTCGCCCCGAATGGGAGGAAAAAGCCTATATATCTTTTCAACAAGCATTGTCCCTGGATCCTGATCTTGCTGAAGCATATGTTGCGCGTGGTATGTGGTATTGGACTCCCAGTAACAATTTTCAACACGAAAGTGCTATTAAAGATTTTCAAAAGGCAATTGAAATAAAACCAGGATTAAGTTCTGCTTATGAAATGCTTTCAAAGGTCCAACGACATGTGGGTTTGCTTGAAAACGCGTTAATAACTGGCAAAAAAGCAGTTGAACTTGAACCCACTAGCATGTGGTCGCGATTATTCTTAGGACAGGTATTTTTTTTCCAGGGTAAATATACTGAAGCACTAGAAATGTTTGATAGTATTAGTGAACAATTTATTCCTTTCTATCGAGTTACATTTACTTCTCAAACATTATTCCATTTGAACAGAGTTGAAGAAGCAGCTGCGATGCTTGACCAGGGGCTTTCAGAATACCCCACGGAATCTCTCCTAAATAGTTCATACGCAATTATCCTGGCCAGTTTGGGACATCAGGATGAAGCAAGGGAGAGAATGAATCTGGCTATTAAACATGAAAGAGCACTTATGCACGTGCATCACCTTTATCATAATCTGGCGGGTGCATCAGCACTGATGGGACAGCATAAGGAAGCCGTTGAATGGCTAGTTAAAGCTTCTGATAATGGCCTTCCATGTTATCCATTATTTAATCATGATCCAAACCTGGAAAGTTTAAAAGGTAGACCCGATTTTATCGCTTTTATGCTGGATTTGAAAAAGAAGTGGGAATATTATAAAACTTTATAGGTAGAATTTAACTGATACAAAAATGAGTGAGCTATGATCGGTAAAACAATTTTACATTACAAAATCCTCCAAAAACTTGGTGAAGGTGGCATGGGCATCGTCTACCTGGCACAGGATACCAAACTTGAACGCAAAGTGGCCATCAAATTTTTGCCGCGTCATATTGCGAGCGATTCAGACGAGCGTAAACGTTTTGAAATCGAAGCACAGGCTGCGGCTGCACTTAATCATCCCAACATCACCACAATTTATGCCATCGAACATACTGATGATGATGTTTTTATTGTCATGGAATACATCGAAGGCCATGAGTTAAAGGAAGAAGCAAAAAGTAAGAAGTTGGAAGCGGAGAAGGTCGTGGAGCTCGCTCTGCAGATTGCTGAGGGATTACAAGCTGCGCACAAAAAAGGTATTGTTCATCGTGATATAAAATCCGCTAACATCATGGTTACTGAAGAGGGTAAAATAAAAATTATGGATTTTGGTCTGGCGAAGATAGGAAAAGGTATTCAGTTGACCAAAGAGCAATCTACTTTGGGTACTGCGGCCTATATGTCGCCGGAGCAGGCACGGGGGAATGAAGTAGATCAACGCAGTGATATTTGGTCTTATGGTGTTGTGTTCTATGAAATGATAACAGGACAGCTACCATTTAAAGGCGATTATGAACAAGCTGTAGTTTATTCAATTCTTAATGAAGAGCCTAAAGCAATTACCGGGATAAGATCAAGTTTGCCACTGGAACTGGAAAGAATAATTAATAAGATGTTATCAAAAAACATTAATGAACGTTACACCAGTGTTGAAGATATTATATTTGATCTTCGAAAAGTTGCAAAAGAAATTGAATCAGGTGTTAACACTTCTACTCCCAAAATGATTAAGAAAGCATCAAATAAAAAATACTTTTTAGGCAGTGCAATCTTTTTAATTTTAAGTGCAACACTTATATTTTTATTAAATTCTCAATCAGGGAATAATCAGGTTATAAAATCATTGGCAGTATTACCACTAGTTAATTTTACCCACGATCCCGATCAGGAATATTTTGTAGATGGTATGACGGAAGCCCTGATAACTGAATTGCAAAAAATCAGAGAATTGAATGTCATTTCACGAACATCTGTAATGCAATTCAAAGGAACTAAAAAAACATTACCTGAGATCGCGAAGGAATTGAATGTTGATGCAATTGTAGAAGGATCTGCATTACTGTTAAATGATAAAGTACGCATAACAGCTCAACTTGTGGATGCTTCTGATAAGCATCGCTGGGCAGAAAGCTACGACAGAAACTTAAAAGATGTCTTTACAATCCATCGAGAAGTAGCTCTTGCCATTGCCCGGGAAATTCAAAAAAATATTACGTCTCAAGACAAAATACTTTCACCAAATCAATATCCTAAAAATTCCGAAGTGTATCAACTTTACCTAAAAGGACGCTACTTTATTAACCTGTACACTTATGATTCTCACAAAAAAGCTATTCAATATTTTGAACAAGTAATTAAATTGGATCCTGGTTATGCATTAGGATATGCTGGTCTTGCAGATGTTTATGGGATTTGGTCTGCGCTGGAACTTCCCCGAACTGTGACCATAGCAAAGTCGAAAGAATATGTAATGAAGGCGTTAGAATTGGATGAATCGCTGGCGGAAGCTCATACAACATTGGGCTATATTAAAATGGACTATGACTGGGACTGGCAGGGCGCAGAAAAAGAATTAAGGCGAGCAATAGAGCTTAATCCTAATTATGCATTTGCCTATCATATATTATCTCACTATTTGCTTTTAATGGGTCAGAATGATGAATCGCTTGAAGCAAGCAAGCGCGCATTGGAACTCACACCTCTGGATAAGGAAATAAATGCTCACCTCGGTCTTCATTATTATTGGACCCGCGAATACGAGAAGGCATTAGAACAATATATTAAGACACTTGAAATTGCCCATAGAGACCCTTGGGCACACTCAAATTTGGGAAGAGCTTATAAAGAGTTGGGCTGGTATTCAAAAGCCATCAAAGAATTTAAACAAGCAATATCTCTTTCAGGAAAAAATGAAGTAGAAATTTTCTCGAATCTTGGAAATATGTATGCAGTCTCAGGCAATAGGGGACGAGCATTGGAAATAATCAACGAACTGATCGCGCAATCAAAACAAAAGTATGTTCCTTCAAAATATATAGCTGATGTTTATATAGGTCTTGGTGAGAAGGATAAAGCCTTTGAGTGGCTCGAAAAAGCTTTTAAAGAACGCCATCTTGAACCGCTGTCTCCATTGCTTGATCCTATTCGTGAAGATCCACGTTTCATAGACATAATGTACCGTATGAATTTACCAATGGAGATCAGTGTGCTCCAATACAAAACTGCAGCAAAAAGAAAGAAATACAGAAAAGAGAGATGAAATAACATGAATAAAACATATGGCTGGCAGACCCTATTGCTTCTAGTGCTCCTTCTCTTCGTTTCATGTACAAGCGAGAGATACACCCAACAGGATCTCATCAATGATCCGTTCCCTGAGGCCCAGGCCGAACTACGTGAAGTCGTTAAGTCTATCGTGAAAGATGCAGAGGCAGCTAATATTGAAGGTCTCCAGGCAGTACATCTCAACAGTGACAAATTCACCAAATTTGGTCCCCGCAGTTTCGATCGCCAGGACGTGGCCAGCACTAACAAGTCCGAAGAAACCTTCTTTGGTTCAATCTCTAACTTCAAACAGGAAATTAAAGATTTGAAAATTGACGTTTTTGGAGATATCGGCATTGCCACCTATTACCCGCACGTTTCATTCGTGCAGGACGGGGTAGAAAAAAGTGGTAGTGGGCGACAGACTCTTGTTTTTCTGAAGACAAAAAGTGGTTGGAAAATAATTCATGAGCATGGAACTTCCAGGAAGTAATGAGTTAATAACAACTGTTATATAATGTTTAATCGGATATAATTAACGGGCTGCTTAAAAGTTGGTAGCGTCAAAATTTAGATGAAAAAATATATTTGAAGTAAAATTTAGAATATTTTATAAACGCCGAGTTCGCTGAGAACGCAAAGAAAAGTGTTATTTATTATGCATAAAAACGAATTATCAGAGAAAATAATTGGATCCATCGGGCTGTAAACAATCTGAAAGAATAAATAAAGATAACTCTGCGGTACTCAGCGTCTCTGCGTTGGAAAAGAATAATTTTGAGGGCGTAATTAATGAATAATTCAATCGGAGAAACCATTTTACATTACAAAATAATCAAAAAGCTAGGTGAGGGTGGAATGGGTGTGGTCTACCTGGCTGAGGATACCAAACTTGAACGCCAGGTAGCTATCAAGTTTTTACCACGCCATATTGCCGCCAAATCCGATGAGCGTAAACGTTTCGAAATCGAAGCCAAAGCAGCCGCTGCTTTAAACCATCCTAATATTGCCACAATCTATGCTATTGAAGAAGCGGATGAAGAGATCTTTATTGTGATGGAATACATCGATGGACAGGAGCTGAAGGAAGAAGTAAGAAGTAAGAAGTTGGAAGTGGGAAAGGTATTGGAGATCGCTGTACAGATTGCTGAGGGATTACAAGCTGCTCACAAAAAAGATGTTGTTCACCGTGATATAAAATCCGCTAACATTATGGTGACCGAAGAGTGCAAAATAAAAATCATGGATTTTGGACTTGCTAAAGTAGGTGGCGGCGCCATGGTAACCAAAACAGGTACAACCCTTGGCACTGCTGCATACATGTCTCCGGAGCAAGCACGCGGTGATGAAATCGATCAAAAATCAGATATCTGGTCCTTTGGTGTCGTAATGTATGAAATGCTTACAGGTCAGTTGCCTTTTAAAGGCGAGTATGAGCAGGCGGTTACTTATTCAATAGTAAATGAAAATCCAAACCCGATTTCTGAGGTCAGGTCGGATCTACCCCATGAATTAGAAACAATTGTTAACAAATGCCTTGAAAAAAAACCCCCAAACCGTTATCAACATGTTGACGATATGCTGGTTGATCTGCGCAAGATTGTAAAAGAATCCGAAACAAAAGAAATACTTTCTCAAACAGGAGGTATTAAAACGCAACCCCAAAAACAGTCCCATTCATTTATCTTGCCGGGGATAATAGCCCTTGTAGTGCTTTTATTTATATCCGGCTATTTCTTTTTTAGCGGTGAAGAAGAAAGCGGGGAAAAAATATCGATTGCAGTTGTTGATTTTGTTAATGAAACAGATGAAAAGGAGTTAAATAGTCTCTCCGGAATGCTGATTACCGCCTTAGAGCAATCACGCCGGCTTTCGGTACTTACCCGTTCCAGAATGTTTGATATCCTTAATCAATTGGGTAAAAAAGATGTGGATTATATCAATGAGAAGATGGGAATGGAAATATGCAAACAGGCAAACATTGAGGTGCTTGCCGTTGCATCTATTCGTAAACTTGGAAACCGTTATGCCATTGATTTAAAGGTTCTCAATCCACATAAAAACGAACATCTTGTTACAGCAAAAGAGGAAGATACCGGCCAGGAAAAAATATTTGCCATGATTGACCAGCTGGCCGAAAAAATACGAAAAGGACTAAACGAAAAAGCAGAAGAAATTCAGGCCGCAAGACAAAATGTAGCCGACGTAACCACAACCAACCTTGCTGCCTATGAACATTACTTTCAGGGCGAACAACTCCTTAGCAAGATAAAATTTAATCAGGCGATCGAAGAATTTAAAAAGGCTGTTTTTCTTGATTCAACTTTTGCGCTGGCTTATTACCGTCTCGGTTATGCTTATGGTTGGAATACAATAACAGACCTGGCACGTGAAGCATTGGCAAAAGCCAGGAGTATGATAAATCGTATTCCGGAAAAAGAAAGATACATACTCCGTTCAGAGGAGGCTCATTTAGAAGGAGTGTATGAAGCTGCAATCCCTATTTTGGAGGAAGGGGTAGAAAGATATCCTAATGATAAAGAGATCCTCTACGTGTTTGGCGATGCCCTTTACCATGAGGGTAGATATGATGAATCAATCAAATATCTTGAAAAAGTTTTAGAGATGGATCCTGCACATGAAAGGGCATTAAATCATATCCTCCTGGCATTACGGGCAAATAAATTATATGACAGAGCGATTGATTATGGAAAACAATACGTTCAACAATCTCATAGTTCTGAGGCCTTTGCCGATTTAGTACTGTCCTATATTTACGCGGGCAATTTTAACCAAGCCTTGGAAACTTGTCGGAAGGGGATTGAGATTTATCCGGAAAATCCCAATCTGCAAGGTGGAATAGGCAGAATATATATCTACCAGGGAGAATATGAAGAGGCAGAAAAATATCTGAAATCAATGATAGGGGAAGAAAAATCCAACTCTATCCGCATACAGGGTTACAGCAAGTTAGCCGATCTATATGCATACCTGGGTAAATATAATTTGATGATGAATATGTATGATAATAGCATTGAATTGTACCGGCAGGAAAATAATATGCATATGGTAGCTGATCATGGTATTAAAAAAGCATTTTTGATGATATGGGGACGTGGAAAGAAAGATGGCGTATTAAAAGAAGTTGAAAAAACGTTGGAAGTTAAGAATCCTGGCTGTTTGCTTTATAATCTCGGTTTAGCTTTAATCTATATTGACTTCCAATATTTTGACAAAGCCTATTCTTTAAGTGAACAGTTTTTTGATGAAAATTTTCAACAATCTGTTAAAACCCGGGAGTATTTTAATAAAAAAGAATGGGAAAAAGCTATTTACGCAACTAAAGCTTATGGAAATTACGGTAGGCATCCGACAAAGAGATACCAAATTGCTCAATGTTACTTTGAATTGGGCAATTGGCAAAAAGCAATTGAAGAAATCGAGGCAGTGCAAAATTTATATTCAGGATTTGGCTGGTGGAACATCTACCCAAAAACCTTTTATTTGTTAGGCAAAATTTATGAGAAAAAGGGCGACATTAGCCTCGCGATTGAGAACTATGAAAAGTTGCTGGATATTTGGAAAGATGCTGATAAGGATCTGCCGGATTTGATAGATGCCCAAAAAAGGTATGCCGGGTTAGTTAGCCTGATTAATTCACAAAAGTGATAAAAAATATATTTTCTTCAAAATTTTGAATCATTTTCATCCAATTTGATATAAGGGTGATATTCATTCACCAAGTTTCAACTGAACCTTAATTTTATAGAGGATATTAATACATTTTCAGCAAAATTGGACATAGATTTCCATGGTTCTAAATGCTTATTATAAAAATTTATCTGCTCAGTTTTTATTTGCATTATGAATGCCCTGGTAAACAACAGGACATCCAGATTTTCTCAAAGTCCTTCTTCAATGGATACGATGAAGGTAAATGAATTTTAATTTTGGTTGATAATCTCCTAACACGTGCGCCGATCTTTAACAGTTTCAAACGTATTGTATTAAATTGTGCTTTGGCAAATTCAGTGTTTTTTAGATGTTTTTCACGAAAGGTGTGCATAAGAACATAAGCGAGGCTATGCATAAATAAACGGAACTGATTGGCCTGGAAACTAAAGCACGATGTTCTGTCAGAGAAAAGATGATTTTTATGTTCTTTAATCATCAATTCCATGGCACCACGACCACAGTAAACGATCTCGTAGATGAAGCGGTAATTTGCATGAGCAAGATTGGTGATAATAAATCTCGTATTAGGGCCTTTATCGTTGTATTCTGCTTTACATATAATCCGTTTAGGGGTAGACCATGATCCGGCTTGATAGTAGATCTCGCCATATATTTTCACCGGCATATCGGAATCTTCATATAATTCCCGGGCTTTTGCCATCAGGTTCTCAGACCTTTGCAAAAGCGGTTTATAGGACTTAAAGCCGAAAACATATTTAATATTATGCTCATCACAGAAATCATAAACGGTGGGTGAACTATAATGAGAATCTCCTCGAAGAAGTATGCCAACATCAGGCCAGAGGACCCGAAGTTTCTTAACAATGCGTTTTAAAATAGAAACGATTTCATTGCCCGCTGGTCTTTTTCCAGGCCTTAGAATGGTGGTGATTAGTTTGCCGCTTTTGCCTTCATAAATATGAATAGGCATGTAACAGTAGCAATCATGATAGGCATTAAAAAGTGACAACTGTTGACTGCCATGAGTCGGATCA
>SDBT01012914.1_pt1 | contig 13401 bp, 12 predicted proteins | sample 2277101 | NCBI WGS metagenome assembly SDBT01 (sample SAMN10404973, study PRJNA504765) | marine sediment metagenome | isolation source: marine sediment core GS10_PC15, 103 cmbsf | place: Arctic Ocean: Southern Knipovich Ridge | collected 2010 | reverse complement strand
GTATCCAGGTGCCTGACTATTCGGAACCTAGCCCTTTTGGCCTCTTTCCTACTACTGTAGTAGACGCTGGTCCTTTACGTGAGATAGAGAGGAAGAGCGTTGATAAGGGAATCTACGTCATTACCTCAGGCATTGGCCTTTTTGTAATGGATATTTTAGAAGGGAGCCAACTTCATTTCTGGGATCCTCAGAAGGTTTGGGAGTATTGTAGGGGAGGAGTCCTTCTTACCTTTGAGCCTGAGGTTTGGGCTTCTTTGATGACAGTCCTTCGGTATGACCTCCGGAAGAGGATAGCAATTCCTGGGAGCCTGTATAGAGATGGAGGGAGTACCTACTTTAACTGGGGCCCTAGAATCGTGATTAGGCAAGGGAATGACTGGACTTATTTAACTAGAATCGATAAATTTGCTTCAGACTACGAGCAGGCAGTGAAGTTTGCAGTTCAATCCTGCTTCCTTTTGCATAAGGGGCAGATACCCGTTAGGGTGTTAGGGAGTTGTGGGGCCTTTGCTAAGGCCTTGATGAGTCGGTTAAGTAGTTCTTACCTTCGTAAACCAGACATCAATCTGTTTTCCTTGTTTTACCAAGGGATGAAGGCTGGCATGGCAATGGCAGGGGAGGTAGGGAAAGTTGGGACTAGGTTTGACCTAGACTTTATAAGATGTCACCCTACGCTAGTTAGGGACTTTCCGCTGGTAAAAGGAACTAGACGAGTGACTGAAGGTCGCCTGTCATCCGACCTGGGAGTTGCTAGGGTTGAGGTCTCCCTGTCGGAGAGTAGCCTACTAGGACCAGTCCCAGTCAGAACTCGTACAGGGATCAGTTATCCTGTTGGAGACTTCGACTGTACTCTAGCCTCTAGGGACTTGCAGTCAGTGATCTCTGCGGGGGGTAAGTATGAGATCATCCAGGGGTTTGAGGTTGATGTTGATGATACTATACATCCCTTCCGGGAGGTAATAGATACTTTACGTAGGTTGATGGAGGAGTTCCCTGCTTTGTCGCACTTCCTTAAGTTAGCTAGTGACTCTGTAGGAGGGAATTTAAAGTCTAAGTACTACAATGAAGATTGTACTGAGTTATTATTACCTCCAGCTAGTCACTTTTTATTGGCCCCAGCTATTGACGCAGGGATGAGACGTGGGGTATGTGAGGTTATCCTAGAGGCTCAGTCCTTTTCTGCCACTACTAACGACGGAGCCATCATTCCTAAGTTAGTAGAACACCCCCTCTTCAAGGTCAAGCGAGTGGGGGAGGTTTATCAGTTGACAGATACTATAAAGGCCTGGCCCGAAGATCCTAAGACTCGAGTATGGCTCGACTGCGTCTCTGAAGGTAAACTACATCGTCCTTACTCAGGAGTAATTACTAATTTAGGACGCAGGGACTTTGGAGAATGGAGTGAAGGGGAAAGTACTTATAGTTTAGGAAGTCAAGTCCGGAAGTCTGAAAGGCAATTGAAGGGGAATGAGATTTTGAAAGAATCAATTAAAACGTATCCTAGGCTCGCTAAGGAATTAAGGGAATGAAACTCGGGGATTCCTACGATACGGCCTTACTTAATATCCTGTTCAGTAACGCTCAAGATATAATTGAGGTTCCCGTCCCGACTCTGCGCAATAATGTAGGGACAGCACTTGTAAAGCGAGTCGTGTATGAGATCGACGAAAAAGGTAGTGAGTCTGACATGCGCTGGAGAGGTAGGTATGAACTTATTAAAAATAACTACTGGGCCCAGTTTGAGGCCCTACCTGGAAGAAATGTTGCTTGGATAGACTATCTTGATTATGCTTGGGAGCAGGTAATGTTAGGACCTTCAAGGGGGCTCCTTACTTTGACGTGTTGGTACTACTCAGTTATTAGAGGGCCTCAACCCTCATGGCTTCCTAGGGAGTACTCCTACCATGACTTTATACTTTCCTATTTTACTATAAAATCTAAGTTGGAAGAGGATCGTTTGGTAGCAGAGCTCCTAAATGTGAGTGAAGAGGAGCTAGGTCAAAGAGTTATTGCCTTGCAAGAAGAGAATCCTTATGTTTTCGCTACCTCTCTTCTACCTAAAAGGGAGTTAGCGAAAAAGAAGTTAAGAGCAAAAACTTTTGCTTCGGAGGGGGCGAGGAGAGGGGAAAACTTTCCGGAGCTTGTCAAGGGATGGGAAGGAGACTATAATGCCTACTGCGTAATGGAATATGGAGCCTCTTTTTATATTAGAGAGGTCAAAAGTCTCTACGGTCAAGGTAAACTCTCTGACCAAGAAGCTGTTAGGCTTTTAAGAAGTGCGAGGAATTGAGGGAGGGCATTATGGCAAAACTACAGTTCAGTGAGGAAGAGAAGCAGTTGTTAGAGGAAACGAAGAGGGAGTCAAGAAGACTCGAGGCAAATAGGAAGTTGCTAAGGAAGAATTTTGACTCAGGGACTACAGAGTTTATAATGGAGTCCTTGGAGGCTCGTGCAAATGAAAGGGAGTCCTTGAAGTAGAGTAAAGATGCCTCTCATCTCTGAAGACGAACTGAAGGAACTACGGGGGCTGAAGGCTGCTGTTGATGCAAAGAAGGAAAAGAGAAGGGTATTTGTTATGGCCAACTACTGGAATAGATACAAGAGTAGCTTTCAATATAGGAGGCTCAGGCTACGTAGGGAGTTCTGGGAGGAACACGGAGCCCCTCTAGAGATGGCTGAGTCCTTGGCTGGGTGCCCTTTAAGGATCAGCTCTAGGGGCAGGCGAGAACAAGTGAAATTCAGAGAGGGTCAAAATCTCCCTTATCCAGATCAAGTAGGAGTATTATTAGGATTTCTTGAGGCAGGAAACTTGCCTGCTGTGGAAGTCTACCTGAAGGCTACAGTTCGAGGAACTTGATTCTCCCGTTAGCCTCCTTCATTTCTCTTAGTACGTCCTCTAACATCTCGTAAGGAACAGAGAGGCCCTTGTTGGTAGGTATAGGCTGTCCATCAGGGGTCTCGATGTATCTTCGTATGTCAAGGTAAATCTTTCCCCCGAGCTGGAACTTCTTAATTCCTAGGCGCCCTGCCTTCGACATTTGCTCCTACCCTACCCTACGTCTCTACCCCCTACGAACATCGCCAGTAGAATAGTTGAGAGTATTAGAAGGGGATTCATCCTAGTAAAGCCTATAGCCAGTAGAAGGAATATTCCTGCAAAGAATAGGATAGAGTAGGAGGGAGTTTTCCCTACCTGAGGCAGGATCCTCATAGTAAGATATAGGGAAGCCAGCATCCCTGCTACCTTAAGGGACCACTGGTGATTTACCAACTACTTCCTTTCGGAGGGAGCTCGAGGTCTCTGTCCATATCAGCTCTTCTTTTGCCTGCGTAGAAGTCAACCAATTCTTTCCGTCCTTGTCGATCTTTTCCAATCCTCGTCATGAGGTAGTACTTAACTACCCTCTTCCGGTACTTAAGGTTGAGTTCGTCTGCAACTGCAAGGAGTCTGACTATGAGCAGTCCAGCGCTCTCTGTGATATCTCCTTTGGTTATTAAATCCTCTATTGTGTCTGTACTAAAAAGTACCTTCTCAATGTCTACGTCACTTGAGCTTACTGACTCGAGCTCCTCAGCTAAGCTTCTATGATGGTTATTTTCCCCGACTTTAGGCTTGCCTAGCTCTTCTTCAGGTAACATTAGGCAGGTCCTCCTAACTGCTGGGTTATGTACCAAGTAACCCCTATTAATAGGACCCCTAGAGCAACGAGGCCTACTCCTAGGGACTGCAGGAGCTGGGTATTAGTGATATTCGAGTTGAACTCCTTGGAGAACTCTCTCATGTCATGGTTATCCATGAAGGTGCTCAAAACGTCACTACTAATTCCACTACCTTCAGGGGATGGACCTCTTTCGAAGGGATTCTGAGGAAGGGCTAGCCCCTCTACGTAGGAGAGGTAAGGCGTAGCTTCTCGAACCAAAAAGGCCCTACCGTAGGTAATGTAGTTTTCGTCAAAGACGTAGTCCTTCCCGTCTATACGTAGGTGGCCGTCATCCTTCTTTAGAACAGCGAACCTCTTACGGGATCGATCTGGATAAACGATGTCTACAATCACCCTTCCTCGGATATGGCGCTTGTAGACAAAGTACAGGATTATAGGAACTGCAATTCCTAAAAGGAAACCTACTAGAATAACCTGAACGCTAAGGACAATCATTACTCAAGATCCTCCTGCTTCATCTTGTAAACTTTCCCTTGAGGTCGGACAACGTTATCTGTGTCGAAGAAGGCGTAGTAGCGAGCTCCGTCTAAAACTTTCCTACCTGTACTTCCTCGTTTGTTCCTTATACTTAGGACTATGTTTCCAGTCATAGGATTATGATTAGGTCTAATTAGGAAGTCAATAGACTCCCTGATCCTTCGGTCGATTCTCTGAAGACGGTGAGTTGTTAGAAAGAGGTCTACCTGCCTCTTCCTAGTTTGGAAAGTGAATGTATTGAGCATACGATTGAGTTTACTTCCAGACATCCTGGCATCCATGAAGAGGTAGGACTCGTCTAGGAGTAGAAGTCCTCCATCCAATTCACTAGGATTATGATTGATTAGTTCGTAGAATCGTTGCAGATCGATGTACTCATGGTCAAGTACGTAGAGGGTCCCTTTAGTTCCTTCCTCACAAACGACATCCTCTCTGTGGCGCATACCGCAGGAGCAATCGTAGGCATTGAAGAGGGGAGTAGTACTAAAAATCTTCCTGCCGCTTGCTAGATGCTCTCGGACAGCATAAGCTACGGCAGTCAGAGTTTTCCCTTTCCCCATATCACCTTCAATAGCGATGAGCACTCTTAATTTCCTAACCTTTCTTCTGCCGGTGGGCTCGCAACCATTACTGGCCTTCTGGCCACCACCGCTAAGACTCCTCTAAACGAGTCACACAGCTACCCTGGTCCTACCCTCTAGACCTTGCGAGACATAAATCCGACGGCGCCGATGATCACTACAGCGATAAAGATAATCGGCAACAGATCTGCGAGATTCAACACAGACGTCGGGGTAGTCTCAGTGTCCAGGGAGTTGACCTGTTCGACGATGACTGGAACCAGGCTAACGCCTACCACCAGTGCGATCACGATCCCTATCAACACTCCTACCATTTGCATGTTCTTCTACCTCCTTCCTTTAAAGATAGTCTCTTCCTGACTTTATCAGGATTTAACTCCCTACTTAACTACGGCCTCATCAAAGGGGCCTGTACTTCGTCTAGGCGGACGTCTTCTATTACTTCGCCTTATCCGATTCTCTTCAGGAGGTAAAAGGCCTTCGCCTATTTCTCCTAAGAAGCCTCTAGTTTGAACGACGAACCTTACTCGGCTTGTCCTTCCTGCAGATACTCGTACTGTTCGTGTTTCGCCTACAGCTCTGACTTCGTACAGTCCAGGAGTTAGTTTGGAGAAGAAAAACTGTCCTTTTTCGTCTGTCTCAGTCCTTTGCCCGTCAACTGTTACCTTTATGCCAATGACAGGTTCGTTTGTTAGTTGATTTACCACTGAACCCTGGATGTTGCCTAGACCTACATCTACCTCTGCCTCTTCTTCTTCGTCAGGGAAGAGAGGAGGGAAGAAGTCCAGAGGACGACTTGGAACTTCCTCAGCAATAGGTTCAGGGATAGGTTCAGGAATAGGTACTGGTTCAGGTTCAGGTTCTGGAATAGGAAAGGGCTCAGGAACAGGCTCAGGCTCTGGAATTGGTTCAGGTTCAGGTTCAGGTTCGGTTATAGGTTCTATTATCGGTTCAGTTATAGGTTCAGGTTCAGGTTCGGGCTCAGGAAATTCTACAATAGCGGGAAGCTCCTCAGGAAGGGGTTCAGGTTCAGGAAAGATAGTAGGAGCCGGAGCAGGCTCTCTGTCAGGTTCAGGAACAGGCTCTAACTCAGGAATTGGAACTATAATAGGCGAAGGAAAAGGCTCCTCTCCTGGTACTATTGTAGGAGTAGGGACTGTTGTAGGGACAGGAATGGGGAAGGGCTCCGCTACTACTCCTAAGGCCCCGACAGGAACAGTAGGGGCAATTATACGGGCCCTAGTAAGAGCCGGAGCTCCTGCCTCCGCAACCACGACTTGAGCCTCTATCCTAAGTTGGGTCCTCTCTGCTACTAAAGTAGGAGAAGGACCTGAAGGTCCTGTCACTCTTCCTGGTCCTCCGAAAGCTCCTCTTTCTGCCTCCCAGAAATTATCTAGCAGTCCATAGGCCCTGTTTAGTTGGGCTTCTGCAATACCAATCTCCTGCCTTAGATTTGCAGTTCGCCTCAAGAAAGCTTCTGTATCAGGACGGAAACCCTCAGGAGTTAGGGAACTCTTTGCTAACTGACTTCGTAGGGATTGCAACTTGCTTTGCAGAGTACCTACATCTCTAACCAGGACAGCGTCATACGTCAGCTGAGCATTTCTTAAGTCTGCCTGAGCGCCGAGGCTAGGGGCCGTTCGAGCTTCTTGGAAAGCCTGTATTAGGGCCTTGCCTGCAGTAGCTTGGGTCGTCTTTACGTTCAAAGCATTATTTACTATTGACTTAACTTGCTCTGCTACTGCTTGAGGAGAATCCTGTAGCCTCTTTACTGCCTGAGGACCTAACTCTTTAACTGCTCCAGGAGTTCGAAGTACTAGTTGCGAGGCACTCGTCTGACTTACTATCAGCTGGCGTTCTAAGTTAGTTGCAGCTCCATCCAACCTTACAACCTCTGTGCCCAGACGCCTTACGGCCTCCTCAGGAGCAAGACCACTCATCTGGTTCCTTTGAAGGAGTCTCTCTAGGTCAGCATCGTTTCCAGTATCAATAGCTTTTCGAAGCTGAGCTGCATCCCTACGTTTCTCAAGGCTCTGCCATAAGGTCTCTGCGTAGTCCTTCCGAATTTTTAGTCCATTTTCTACTTCTCGAGCAAGTTTAGGGTTAAGCTTCCTCATTGCTCTGAGAGACTGTTGAACCGATACAGACAAGGCTGCGATCACTTTCTGGGTCCTAAAGCCAGGATCTACCGCAACTCTTAAGGATCGAACTGCTGCCAACGGTCTTATGAAAGGAGCTAAGATAACAACTGCATCAAGAGCTATGCTAAGCCCTCTTTCATTAGGGGACATTCTATCCCACAGGTAAACTGTCCCTAGAACCGGAACACTTCCTATTAACATAGTAGAAAGTCTTTCGAGCTCAGGACTCTTCTCTGGACGAACAGAACCGTCAGAGAAGACTATATAATTCTCTCCCTGCCAGCTGTAACCCTCTATAGGAAATACTCCAAAAGGGGCGACCCCAGGCAAAGCGGTAGGAACTGGAATAGAGGTCCCTTCGCTTCGGAGGATGTTAGCGGAAGGAGGCGTGATAGGCAAGGTATAGAGGGGATTCCCCTCCTCGTCTACGTCTCCTGTAAAGACTGCCTCCTCAGGTAAGTAACCCAACTCTTTAAGACGATCAACTCGTGACTGAGGAGCAAGGGTTTCAAGCTCTTCAATCCGCTCGACTCCTAGATTATTGACAATGCTCTTTGCTCGCTCAGGGAGGGAGTCAAACCAGAGCTTATTAACCCACTCTCCGGAGCTTAACTGAAGATTGTCTCCTTCGAAACTGGACTGGATTTGTTCAGTATAGGAGACGAGACCTGCACTTCCTGAATCCCTCAGAACTCTCTGCTCCTCTAGGCCTAAAGTACTAATAAAGGACTGGACTTCTGCAATGTCCGCAGGAAGGTATCCTGCTTGGACTAGCGTCTGCTCATCTCCGCCCTGGGCTAGGAACTGTGCAGGGGTCCCTCGGACTTCCTCTTGAGCAACTACTCGCCTCTGGGCTGCCTCTATCTGCTCAGGTTGAAAGCCCGCCTCTAGAAGAAGTCCTTCTCCTCCGCCAAGGATTGCAGCTGCCAGATCAATTCCAGCTTCAGCCTCCCGTTCTTCGAAGGCCTCAGGGACCCCTTCTAAAGCTAGAAGTTCCTCCTCAGTTATTCCAGCAAAGGGATCAAACCGGAACTCCTCTAGCTCTCGTAAAGCAATTTCTTGGGCCTCTACACGTGCCTCAAATTCTCTTTGTTGGGTAGTTGCCTGCTCCTGCTGCCTTCTATTAAACTCTGCTGTCCCAACGGTTATCAGCAGTTCCCTCTGTTCAGAGGTCAAACTCTCATAAACAGTCCCTTCCCCTACAGCAATGAATTCTCCTGTTAGAGTTTGGACGTGAGTAGCTAGAAATTGGCGCCGTGCCTCTGCAGAGGCCTCTTGCTCGGCAGTAAGGCCAGGTTCGACAGTAGGAGGAAGAGGAACGGGCTCTGGTTCAGGTTCTGGTTCAGGCTCTGGAGGAGCAGCAGCTTCTTCTTCTGCCTTCTTTAGAGCAGCTTCTTCTTCCTTCTTTCGACGCTCCTCCGCCTCTCGAGCCTGAGCCTCAATCTGAGCCCTCAGCTCTCTAAGTCGGACTATTAACTCTCTCTCTTCTGGACTACCTGGGTCCTCGTCTTCGATCTCGGAGAGAAGTTGCGCTTCTTGTTCTTGCGTAGTAGCCATTAGGCTCTCCTAACAGTTCCTAGTTTGGACTGGGGAGAAAAGAGTTGGTCCTCGTCCGCTACAACTCTCTTCTGGCCAAAGCCTGACCGATAAATAATCTCATAACGACCTCCGCCCAGGGGCTCTACAATTCTAGCATGACGAGCCTGAGCCCCATTGAAGTAACGGACTCTGTCTCCTCTACGCCACTTTGTGGTCTTATCTGGAGAGGACGACTCCGAAGGTGAAAGATCATCGAACAGACTCATAATCTACTCCGCTGCAACCTTCAAGGTACACTTTAGGACACTAGACTTCCAAGTATCCCCCTTCTCCTCGCAGGTCCGCTCTGAACGCTCTGATGTAGTCTCAACGAGCCAGTCGTTAGGCAATGGGCCTTCGGCACCTTGCGCCCATGAGATTTTCTCAGCGTCATGGAAAAAGTACGACGTGAGCACGTGGTCTGGAAACCCAGGGATTCTCAGTACGATGTCTACGATACCAGGATGCGGACGTACCAAAACTATCGTCCCCAGGCTCTCAGAAGGCGCTGCCACAATTGAATCTGTGGGTTCAGTCGCCTCCACAGCAATTGTTACTCCTGATCCCGTCTGAAATATAACCTCAAGATCCGTTTTGGCGCCGTTGGCCACAGCATAGATGCGGGCAGTGTTTGCACTCCCGCTTGCAGGCGCAGAAACCTCATTGAGTTCTATGAATCCCTCTGCTAGGGAGAGATCACCAGCAGCAGATAGTCGCAATGTCTCTCGTGAACCAACACCGCCACCAGGCATCTGTACCCAAACAAAAGCCATACCTATATCTCCAGCAGCCGGTGTAGCGTCGTCTACCTCCCCTCTAAATACAGCTGCCTGGGTCGCATAATCAAAGCCATCATCAGGGAACCAACCTAGTTGCCCAATGTTATCGTCGTCGTCAACGACTTGGAACGCTCCGATAGTAGCCTGGTCGCTTTTCACAAAGTCAATGGTGGGACCTCCAGTCCCAACCTCAAACCGTCCGAATATAGCTGAGGAGTCAAGACGAGCCCCTCCAAGCACCTGATATTCTGCCAAGGACCCAGCTGTAATACCGACAGTGTGCCCTACGATTAGTCCGGAACCATTAGCTACAAGTACGTCAGTCGTCGGATTGAGGGTTATAGCCGCAGCACTTGAGGACAGTGTATTTCCGTTCAGTCCTAAATTGTCTACTGTCACTACTGTGAACGTTCCAGCGGCAGGAGTCCCAGCTCCAATTATTGAATTGTCGACTGAACCGCTATCTATGTTGACGTTGGTGAGAGCCTGGGAATTGAAATCCTGGGCAGCGCCCCACGTCTGAATGAAGTCAGTAAAGGCAAATGTTGCAGGGCCTGTCAAGAGGGGAAGAGTCACTACACGGTCTGCGAGTAGGGCAGAGCCCTGAAAGTCGTAGGTAAAGGTCCCTGCGGGGTTCTCTATATGAAGGCCGTCATCCTCAAGCGTGATGTCAGATAAAGTCAATCCCCCTAGGAAAGAGATAACCCCCGTAAATGCTACAGTAGGCGCAGACTGAAGAGCATTAACAGCATCTACATCTGTGTAGCCGCAAGGGGCGGCTTCAGCAACGTTTCCTCCCAGTAGGACTCCTACATACCCTCTCTCATCGTGATAGACCCCTTTAGTACATAAAGAGAGTGCTGTAACAGTCCCACCAAACTGCCCCGGCTGATTGTTTTGCAGGACAGGGAGTGCCAAAAACACAAACCCTATCGAGAGGGGAATCAAGGCAAGCGTAGCTAGTTTCCTTGTCAGTTTCATAACTTCCTCCTAGGCTGTGGCTCCAAACATCTTCCAACTAATACCTACGATAATTGCAAACAGAGGCAGTAATAACCAAGTAGCGGGTAGGACTCCTATCAAGACGAAGAACGAAAGGACCAGCAACGCTACAAGCATACCTGCAGCTACGCTCCCTGTTACCTTAATAGCGACTAGTAGGAAGACTCCCATTCCAATCAATCCTACAACAACACTCCCAGCCCCTTGAGGAATCCCCCAGGCATCTCCGAACCCTATAAAGGCTAATCTAACATCAGAAGTAGCCACTTCAGGAGCAGCCAAATAACGGCTTAGGCCTATATCTAAAGAGGTAGTCCTTAGATCAGCCATAAGCTCAGCATGAGTAATACTTACTACTTTAGCCGGATATCTGGGATCTGCCTCTTCCCGAATTAGGATCTTGCCTTGATCTAGGATTTCAGGAAGGAGGAAGCCGAAGGAAACATCTACGATAGTAATTCCATCACAGTTGGCTACGTAAAGGGACTGCAGTAACTGCCCCCTCTGATCTCTTAACTGCGCCAAATAATCTACACGACCAGCATTAGTTCCAGGATGGAAGATAACCCTCCCAGAAATGATGTTATCTGTAGACCAAAGGAGTCCTGTTGCAGATATCACGTCAGGGGGACTAGCCTCTACGTCTATAGTCAACATCAAGTCCGTAGGTTCTGCAACTACTTGCAGGTATCCTCCATTCAAGGTAGAGGGAATAGACTTAGAACCATTACTATAAGTCCCAGAATGTGTAGGAGGCCATACTCCAATAAAAGTAGGGGCTGTTCCTACAATAGAGAAATCTATCTGATCAAACCAGCCTCCAGAAGAAAAGTCCGTAACTACCCTGTCTAGGACTAAGACTATGTAGCCGTAGTAGTCAGTTCCGGGGGTAAAGTCCCTATCCTGTAAGGCTTGCAAAACCTGCAAGTCTATAGGATCTCCAGTAATATCTGTAGAATTATTCCTGAATGAAACTGTCCAAGCAGGGAAGCCTTCTATCCCTGCAGTTAACCACCAGTACAGGATAACCCACTGGCCTGTTGTATGCTCATCAGTAGCATACGTTACATCATCTGCAAAGAGACCTAAGAGGTCTGTATCTTCGTCCTTACCCCACTCCTCATAAGCCAAATTCGGAAAGTAAGAGTCTTTTGGAATACTTATAGGATTTCCTGCAGCCAGATCAGCAGTAACTAACTCCTGTACTCGAGAGTTGAAGTACTGATTATAGATCTGACCACTAAGAGCATAACTAGGTAAGGGATCAAACTTCAGGCAACGGTCCTCAGGTCCTGCAGTGCAGTCAGTCCCATTTGTTGGAGGGGGCGGGGCCAGGAAGAAAAAGAAGTCTGAAGTACCAGTCCCTCCAGCATCTGGACGAATAGTGAACTGAATAGGTCCTACATAGCTATCTATGTTCGCAATGCTGAGGATAATATCATTATCAGTATCGACGTTAGTGTCTGTCTGCAGGACGTTTCCATCCAGGTCCACCCAGTCGATATCTACATTACCTGCGTCATCTTCTTCAATGCAAACTGTTACAGTCGCATTGTTGTACATAGCATTTCCAGTTGCAGGTTTTGTAGCGGGGTCTATTTCCATACTTACTGTAGTCCCACCTATAACAACAGTCTCATCCGTCAAGGCAGCGTCATAGGCACAGGCCGCAGCCTCAGCAACCCCGATGGAAGTCGGGGCAAAGAGGAGAAGGAAAGGCAGGACTAGAAGAAGAGTTAAGTACTTATACATCACTCTTTACCATTGTCCTCCACATGATGTACAGGATCACAAATAAGGAGGCTGTAATCAGAATAAGTTCTGGAAGGAAACCGCTCATAGTTAGGACTACTAGAGGAAACAGTCCAGATATGAGGATAAGTATAGAACTGCCAGTAAGGCGTGAGACTAACGCCATCACCAGAAGAGAGAAGAGAATTCCTAGGATCAGGAAAGCAGCAGTTGCATCCAGCCCTAAGTTCGTTGCCAAGGAACTACCATCCCCCATAAGTAACTCTAGGAAAGGAACTCCTTCTGCGGCCTCTGCACTTTGATCTGCGAAGGCTGACAAGGAGCTTAACTTAAATCCTGCTGGTAAGACCTCGGTCCTGACTACCTGGCACGCATCATCCAGGCGATAAACTGCGTCAGGTTCCGTAGGAGAATCTGTCTTGTTAAGGATAATGAGTGTATAATCAGGAATAGTGAGATCATGTTCTGAAGTAGGAGTAATATCTGCTGGCCAGTACAATGCCCCAGTCCTCTCTCCAAAGGCAAAGGAATCTTGCAGGTATTCGATCAGGATGTCTGCGTCCTCGAACTGAGCATCCCCAGTTGCAAAAGTTTGACCGTGCCAGGCAATATGAGGAGTTTCGCCTCCAGCAATGAAATTCCAGTTGACTCCAGAATCGGCAGACTCTGCTCCCACGTTAGCAGTACCAGTCTCAGTACGCCAAATTACATGATTTCCAGCGTCCCCGTCTGGGGCTCTTAAGATAAGAGCGTAGTTATTCGTACCGGCAGTAAGGGTAGGCCCTGAGTCAAAATAAATCCTAAAAACGGAAGGAGCCAATCCTAAACGATTCGCATTGTAGGAGCCAAAACCAAGGACAGTAGGTCCGTCAGTAGGCTCAAACTGATCTGCTCCTGCCCCCCCTTTAACTTCAGTAAGTAGTATTTCTAAGATTCCTGGATTCCCTACCCTCGCTAAACGCAAGTCGAAATAGAACGACGACCAGTTGTCGGCCTCAACTCCTACGAAAGCCGCAGACATCCAGTTAACGCCAAAGAGAGTATTGGCATCAGAAACTGCGACATTGGGGGCCATCGCATCTTTGATGTCGAGAGTGTTTGCTCCGTACAAGTCAACTGTAGTAACAAGAGCAATACTAACTGACTTGTCAGCCCCTACAGGATAGCAGTCTTCTGCTATATCATAGGAAAAGGTGATGAATGTATCACCATCAGTCTGAACATTCGTGTACACTGTTCCTTGGGCAATAGCATTAGGAGAACAGTGAGCAGCAGTAGCCCCTGCAGAGCTAGGAAATCCTGCGATAAGGACGAGCAGGCCTAAGAAACAAACGGTAGAAATCGTCTGAAAGTGTCTAATATCATCACC
>SDBT01012913.1_pt1 | contig 13402 bp, 4 predicted proteins | sample 2277101 | NCBI WGS metagenome assembly SDBT01 (sample SAMN10404973, study PRJNA504765) | marine sediment metagenome | isolation source: marine sediment core GS10_PC15, 103 cmbsf | place: Arctic Ocean: Southern Knipovich Ridge | collected 2010 | reverse complement strand
ACCGCTCGAACACCGTGACGATCGTGTCGATCATCCGCTGCCTGGGCTGCATCTCCTCCGGCAGGTAGTCGCGAAAGCCCTTCAGCACCCGAGCCTTGATCCGCCCGCCCTTGGCCCCGCCGGCGCCGGCCAGGTCCACTACGCTCACCGTCGGCGACAGGCGGCGGAGGTCGTCGGCTGCGATGCGCAAGTTAACCTGCGGCTCGCCCGAGGCGATGATCACTTCCTCCTGGTCCATCAGCCGGCCGTCTATGTACAGCGGCAGCGACCGCTCCGTCGCCGTCAGCGGTGAGAGCGGACCTGCCTGGCCCTTGGCTTCGATGGGCTCGACGGACTTGCCCGCCGCAGCCGCCAATGCCGAGCTCTTGAAACGCACGTTGCCCGGCACGAGACAGACGGCCTCGACGCCGTCGACAAGTACGGCGACGGCCTTGACCACCTGCTCGACAGCCACGCCCGCCTGCTCGGCTGCGTCTTCGGGCGATTGCGGCGAGGCGGCGCAGGGCAGTTGATGGTGCGTTATTCCAATGCCGCTCAGCAGCGTGTCCCATTTAGCCATCGTTGGTCCTCTTGCCGAGCCGATCCGGCCACACGCCGTGCCGATCGGCTGTGACAGTTGTACCATCCCCGCGTTGGATGTTCGAGAGCTTTGACGACCCGCGCCGCCCCGGCGATCCAGCCCAGCTAGACCGTCAGCAGCAGCTGGCTCTCGGCCTCGGCGAGTACGTCGACTAGGTCCATCTCCAGGGCCGACCGCGGCGCGGCGACCTGTTCTGTGGCTCGATTATCGGCCCAACTCGCCGTGAGGCGACGAATCGCTCGCTGGTCCGCGCGATGCGCGGATCGTCGGCGGCGAGGGCGATCGTGCCTCGCATGGCGCGAACGTCGCCGGTGCGCGGATCCGGTCACGGCTGGGGTCGGCTGGGCGGCCACTGTGGTGGATTGTTCGGCAGGCCCGTGTACAGCCGGCGAGGCCGGGCCGGTATCGGCGAAAATGGTCACGGCTGGGGCGGTTTCGAGCGCGGCTGTGCGGGCCGACCCGATATTCGCACCCTCGCCGGGCGTCTCGTCCACCTCGCCGACGAGCTCGTCGTCTGTCTCGCCATCAGCGGCGACCGTCGTCGCAGCGCCCGCATCGCTCTGGGCGATTGTCAGACTCGCCGTCGCCGGAGGCGGCGCCGCGATGAAACCGAAATTAGCTGCCAACACCGCCAGGTCGGCTGTGTTCACAATGCCCTCGCCGGTGAAGTCGCCCCAGGCCCATCCTCCGGCCAGGCCGAAGTTTGTCGCCAGGATAGTCAGGTCGGTCGTGTCCACCGTACCGTCGAGGTTGGCGTCGCCGAACTCCGTGTTCAGCACGTCATGGACGAGCACAGCCACGTCGGAGGCGTCGGCGTCGCCGTCGCCATCGAGGTCGAAGCCCGGATCGGCCTGGCCAGCCGGTGCGAAATTGCCATAGAGCATGTCGATGTCGGCTGCGTCGACCACGCCGTCGGCATTGAAGTCGCCCAATATGCCGCCAGCCTGGACGCCGAAGTCCTGCCCACTGGCTGTAACACCCCACTGCAACTCGAATTGCAGCGTAACCGGATCGCCGCCAGTGGCGCCCTCTCCGCCGAGGCCGACTATGTCTTCCAAGTACGGCATGGAGTAGCTGTCCAGCACCGCGCCGCTGGCCGGGTCCACAATGTACACCCGCCGGGTTGCGTCTATGTACGGGGCGATCAACAACTTGCCGTCGTAGTAGGCCACCCCGCCCGCGTAGGGCAGCTCCTCGGCGATGGCCGTCGCGCCCAGAACCGACCCGTCGGATGGGTCGATCCTGATGATCCGGCTGCCGTCAGCCAGCGCCAGCAGCACCCCCAGGTCGGCTGCTCCAGTCAGGCCTGTCATCGAGTAAGCGAGCGCGAAGGAGTCGGTGACGGCGTCGACGGTCGTATCCCACACAAGTATTGTGTTGGACTGATATTGCAAGTAAACCTTCCCCCCGAGGTAGGCCAGGCCCACCACGTTCGAGCCGGTCGCGGCGATGGCGTGGCTGGCCAGGACCGCCCCGGTGTCGGCATCCAGCTCCCACAGCACAGCCGAGTGGTCAGGCCCGGCTGAGTCCACGTAGAACAGGCTGGTCGGTCCGACGGCGAGCCCCTGGAACAGCCCGAATACCGTTTGGGCCGGTGCGGGAAAGCTGTTTCGCATAACACCGGTGGCGGGGTCGAACTGGCGGATCGAGATATCGACGAGGCTGTCCTTGCGGAGCGCGAAGACGCGCTGGCCCGTGTTTGGCGACGTCTGCCGCCAGCCGGCCCGGCCGACGCGGCGCACCTCGTAGCTGCCGGCAGGCACGTCGGCAAACCGGTAGGCGCCGGTCTCCCCGAGCGGGTCGATCGCGCCGTCGCCGTCGAGGTCAACTTCACCGGTGACGGCTGCAGCGACGACCTGCCCGGTCGACCGGTCGACCAGCTCGACGGTCCAGCCCTCGATCGCCGGCTCGCCAGCCTGTCGACGGCCGTCGCCGTTGAGGTCGTCGTACATCTGCCCTGTTATCACGTTGAGCTCAACGTTACCGAAGTAAAGTTCCGCGACCTCGTCGCCGGCGGCGATTGAAAGTGCGAACGTCTCGCCGGCCGGTGCAGTCGGCAGCCAGCCGGCCTGGGCGACCAGCCGCAGTTCGTACTCGCCCGGCAGCACGCCGGTGAAGGCGAACAGGCCCGCCTCGAAGGCGGGGTCTATTTCGCCGTCGCCGTCGATGTCCTGCTCGGCCGTGACAGCCGTCGCGACGACCTGGCCGGTCGCTGCGTCGACCAGTTCGACCGTTCGGTCGTCCAGGCCCGTCTCCCAGTAGACGCGCTGGCCGTCCGTTTCGTAGTCGTAGAACACCGCCCCGGATATCGTGGCGAACTCGTTGTTGGCGAAGTCCAGCCCGGTCGCCTGCTGGCCGGCTGCAAGTGTCACCGCGTAGCTGCCGGCGGGGTCGGTTTGCAGCCAGTCAGCCTGGGCGACCAGCCGGACCTCATAGCTGCCGGGTGCGGGCGTGAAGTAGTACAGCCCTGTCTCTGCGGCGGGGTCTATCGCACCGTCGCCGTTCAAGTCCCTCTCGCCTGTCTCGGCTGCAGCGACCGTCAGTCCCGTGGCTGCATCGACAAGCTCCACCGTCCAGCCGCTTAGGCCCATCTCGCCGGCGTCGCGCGCGCCGTCACCGTCGACGTCCGAGAACACGGCTCCAGCCACGTAGGACCATTGTCCCAGGCCGATGTCCCGGCCCTGGATGTCCTGCCCATCGGCGAGCGTGAACTCATCGAAGCCCGCCGACGGATCGGTCACCTGCCACCACGGCCCGGGCGCAGCGGCTTGCAGCTCGTAGGCGCCCGGCAGGACGCCGGTGAGTGCGTACAAGCCTGATTCGGTCTGCGGGTCGATGGCGCCGCTGGAGTCCAAGTCGTCGCTGAAGGTCACGGCCGTGGCTATCACCTCGTAGGTGACGGCGTCGACCAGCTCGACCGTCCAGCCGTCCAGGCCGGCCTCGCCGGGCCCGCGTGAGCCGTTGAAGTCGCCGTCGTGGTAGACCTGTCCGGAAACTTGCCCCGCATCGGCGGCGTTGCCGAAGTCGGCCCCGACGATGCTGTCGCCGGCAGCGACGGTCAGCAGGTAGCTCCCGCCGACGGGATGCGTCAGGCTGTAGTCCGCCCGGGCGACCTGTCGCAGCTCGTAGCTGCCGGGCAGGACGTTCCGGAAGGAGTAAAGCCCAGCTTCGCCGTAGGGGTCGATCGACCCGTCGCCGTCGATGTCCACGTGCGTGGTCGTGGTCGAGGCGACCACATCGCCGGTGGCGGTGTCGACGAGTTCGACGGTCCAGCCGTGCAGGCCGGGCTCGTCGGCGTCGGAGGCGCCGTCGCCGTCGGCATCGTGGAAGACTCGCCCCGAGATGGTGACGGCATCGACGTTGCCGAAGTCCCGGCCGGTCAGGATGTCGGTCCAGTGGACATCGAGGTAGTAGGTGTTCGTCATCGCCGCGGGAACGTCGCCGGCCAGGCCTGAGATCGCGCCCTGTCCTTCGATGGTCAGCGTGGAGACAATCGCCCCGCTGGTGGGGTCTATGCGGTAGGCTGTGCTGTTTGGGTCGTTAAGGGCGCAGGCGATGATCTGTCCGTTGCGGTAATCGTAGGCCAGCCCGTCGATCAGTATGCCCGCACCGGGAGTGAGGGTATCGAGTATCGCCCCGCTGGCCGGGTCTATGGCGATCACGTCGCCGGCGGCGGTGGCGGCCAGCAGCACGCCAAGGTCAGCCCGGCCCGTCAGGCCGCCCAGTATGCGCGTACCGACAGGCAACGTGTCGACGATCCTGTCCCGGTATGGGTCCCACACGAGGATTTCGTCGAACTGATACTGGATGTAGACTTTTCCATCGAGGTAGCCCAGCCCGGAGATCGTCATGGGCACGGCTGCGTCGACTATGTCCGAGTCGATTACGGCTCCGGTATCGAGGTCCAGTTCCCACAGCACAGCCTGGGTGGTGGTGTCGGACCCGTCGATGTAGAACAGGCTGTCGGGCCCGGCCGCCAGGCCCTGGGGGAAGATGCGCGATATCCCCGCCGGGACGGGGAAGCTGTTGAGCGCGCCGCCGTCGGCGAGGTCGATTTCGTAGATGTCCAGCTCGGCTGCGCCGATCCCGCCGTTGTCCCGCAGGGCGAAGGTCCGCGCATCGGCCCATCGGGCGGTTCCGCTCCAGCCGGCTTGGCCGACCTGCCGCACCTCGTACTTGCCCTCCGCGATGCCGGTGAAGGAATACAGGCCCGACTCGCTCAGCGGGTCTATGGTCCCGTCGCCGTCCACGTCGACGCCGGCGGTGACTGTCGTAGCGACGACCTGGCGCGTGAAGCGATCGACCAGCTCGACGGTCCAGCCGTCCAGGCCCGCCTCGCCCGGATCGCGCACGGCGTCGTAGTCGACGTCCTCGAACACCTGGCCGTGTATCTCGGTCGCCGGCCAGGCCACGACCAGCGTCAGATCGGCCGAGGTCGCCTGCCAGGCGGCGGCTGAATCCTGCACGTGGAGCGTGAAGTCGAAATCGCCATACTCCTGCGGCGTGCCGCTTATCACGCCGGTGGCGGCATCCAACGACAGGCCATCCGGCAGCGACCCGCCCAGGAGCGTCCACGTATACGGGCCCGTGCCGCCGAAGAACTGGACGGCGGAACTGTAAGGCACGGCTATCTCAGCGGGCCCCGGCGCGGCGGTGATGATTTCCAGCGGCGCCACGACCGACAGCACGTAGTCGGCCTCGACCGTCGCGCCCGATTGGTCGGTAACGGCGACCGTAAACGCCCAGTCGCCCAGGGCCGCGGACACGCCGGTAATCACGCCCGTGTCGGCGTCCAGCGACATTCCCGCCGGCAGGTCCCCGGCCGCGACATCCCACCGGTAGCCGCCCGCTCCGTTCCGCGCGCGGAGAACAAAATCGAACGCCTGACCGACGTAGGCCTTGAGCGGGTCGACGAAGGTTCCCAGGGCGAACTGCGACGACACCATGGCCGTGGCCGGGTCGCCCAGGAGGGTCGTCGCGTAAATCACCCACCGGTAGGCGAACATGCCCGCGTAGCCGATACTGTCGGCGTGGCTGTCGGCGTTCATGACGCCCAGCTCGGTGAGTCCTTCGTTGAACAGCGCATCCCAGAACTCGCGGAACAGGTGCTGGGAGGGGCCTTCCGTGGTCGAGTAGTGATAGCTCCAGCCGAAGCTGCTGTTCATGACGACCGCGTAAGCGCCGTTGCGCGTGGTGGTGGTAAGCTCCTCGCCGATCGAGCTCTTGGTGAAGTTGCCCGGGTGGCACGAACCGCTGTAGATGAAGAACGGGTTGTCGTTGAACAGCGACGTGGCGTCTCGGCCGACGATTTTCATCACCCGCGAGATCATGCCGTGCCCGGCGTGGTTGTAGATGCCGTATGCGTCGCTGTTCATCATCGCCAGCAGGTCGTCCACCTGCCATTGGGCGATGACGTCGTCCTCGTCCGGCTCGTCCTTGTCGTTCCGGTCGCGCTCGTAGAGCGTGTCGTCGGGGTATTGCGAGATAAACCGCGGATCGGACGCGAAGCCCTCCGTCGAATAGCCGTGCGTGTCGGCGCCGTCGCGGAGCTCCTCCATCTTGTACTTGCCCCAGTTGCCGATGCCCGTGTGGCCCATCCACTCGCTAACCATCGCCGCGTGCCAGCGGTACTCGCCGGACGTGTTGCTCTGGTGGGCGATGTTCTTGGCGATCCAGTTGGCCATTTCGGCTTCGTTCTCCGCGGATGCCCTGCCGATGAAGACCTCAGCCAGAAAGTCCACTTCTCCCCCGTCGATGCCGTCGTTGGGCTCGCCGTACTTGTCGTCGCCGTCAAAGTTGAAGTTGCCGTCGAGAGACTGGTAGTACAGGTCGGTGGGGATCAGCCCGCGCTCATCGTCGATCTCCCAGTAAGGGTGCTGAACGTAAACCTTGCGGGCGGGGATGATGTTCGTGTCGCCGGCGAGCAGGACGTAATCGGTCTGCCAGTTGTTGTAGGCGTCGAGGATGAACGCGCGAATCTGCTCCTGTGGGTCCACGCCGGCGTAGGTGGCGTATATATCTTCGACGGTGACGATCGTCGCCGCGAAGCCCTGGCTCTGCTTGAAGGCGACGAAGTCGCCCACGGTGTAGTCGGCGGCCGAGTCGACCATCGCTTGGCTGGTTATCAGCACGTAGTCATAGGTGTCGGCTGGGTCGGCCAGGCCGGCTGCGCTCGCGGCCATCGCTCCGCCGGCGACGGCGTAGCTGGCCAGGGCGCCGGGGTTGTCGACCTGCTCAGCCAGCGGGAGGATGTCGTCCGAACGGTAGCTCACCCACCACGCCCCGCCGTCGGAGGATGTATCGGCCTCGGTCAGGTCGATGCTGAGGGTCATTGAGCTTACGTAGGAAACGATCCGCGTGTCGGCCTGGTAGCTGACGGGGTTGAGATTCACCGTCAGGATATTCACCCCCCGGCTGCGCTGGATGGAGACGATCTCGAAGGGCTGGGAGACGAAGCTCCCGCCGGTGTAGGGCAACGGGTCGGCGGGGATGGGGGCGGCGTCCGGCTCGAAGAACACGGGCGTCTGGCCCTGCTGAAGCAGGTAGGTTCCGTCCAGCGTTATCGGCGAGCCGGTTTCCACGGACACGCCAGCCAGCTCATAGCCGTACGGCAGGACGATCTGGCGGGAGACGATCGGCAGGGCGGGCCTGTCCGGCGCAGCGAGTGCCGGGGCCGAGCCCAGCACGGGCAGGAATACCTGGCCGTCGGCTGCCAACCCGCCGACGGGCTTCATCTCAAGTGCGGGCATGTCATATTGCAGCACGATGGCTGACGGATCGCCCGCTATCTGCGTGAAGGTGACCAGGCCGGCATCAACACTGAGCAGGAGGCGCCGCTCGAGAGGTTCAACTGAAGCTCGCTCGTCCATAGCTAATCTCGGTCGGCAGCTTCAATGGATCGGAAATCACCACGCCGAACAACCTGCACCTGGTCCACATCCCGCAGCCCGGTTCCACTATTCACGCGGCGTAGACGTGACGGCCGAGCCGACCAAACTTGTCCTCCCTTTGCGTTGCCGACCAACTCATATATAATGCGCCAAAACTATCCAAAAGTCAATGGGCACTTGCCCCAGCCGCTCCGACGAGGGGCTGTGGGGCCCACGGACCATTCGGCGGAGTATTGTTGAAGCCGGACCATCGGTGTCGTCCGGCCGGCAGCCTGGGACCGTCCGAGGCTCACCGCCCCCGGGCAAGACAGAATGAAGGCAGGTTGACGTGACAAGTTTGCGTTGCAGAAAAAACGAGACGACTCATCCCCGACGGCGATCGGCCGTCGCGCGGGCGACGATGGCGATTCTGTGCGGCCTCCTGTCGGCCGGTTGCGTGGACAGCGAGCAGGCGCCGCGCCAGCCGAGCTATTCCCTGTTCACCGCTCCGACGCCCCTGCCGATCACGCCACCCACACAGCAGGAGGTGCGCGACGCCATCGACCGCGGCGTGCAGTATCTCCTGGGCGCCCAGTTGACCGACGGCTCGTTCGGCACGTCCTTGCCGAGGTACGTTCACTTCGACATGCCGAGCAACGAGTTGATCTCGCTGAAGACGGCGACGACCGGCCTGTGCCTCAGGGCGCTGATCGAAAATTACGACGGTTCGCCCGAGATGGACCAGGCCATCACTCGCGCGGAGGATTGGATGCTCGAGAAACTACCCGGCTTCCGCAGGCCCAACATGAGGTCGATGTTCAACATCTGGGGCCACATCTACGCCCTGGAGGCCATGGTCGCCTCGCTGGAGCATCGCCCGCTGGACGACGACCGCCGCCGGCGGATCGGCGAGATGGTCGACCTGCAGATACATTTGCTCACCACGTACCGGACTCTCCGCGGCGGGTGGGGGTACTACCCTTACAGCCCTCAGACCCGGCCGCCGTCGCACTTCGCCGCCAGTTTCATGACCGCAGCTGCGCTGATCGCCCTTTACGACGCTCGCGAAGCGGGCTTTCACGTGCCGCAACGCCTAACCGACATCGCCATTCGCGCAATGCTCAAAGTGCGCAGCCCGGACGGCTCGTTCGATTACTGGATGCGCTGGAGGCCGGAGTGGCTCCTGGAAAGCAATCGCGGGCCTGGCAGCCTCGGAAGAACGCAAGCCGCCAACGCCGCCCTGCGCCTGTGGGGCGCCGAGCGAATCACCCAGCAGGTGATCCAGGCCTGGCTGAACCGCCTGATCGCCCGCAACGGCTGGCTGAGCATGGCCCGCCACACCGTCAGCCCGCACACCTCTTACTACCAGGTGGCGGGCTACTATTACTACTTCGCCAGCTTCTATGGCTCGGTGGCGATAACCCTTCTGCCGGCTGAGGATCAGCCCTTCTACCAGGACCAGTTGGCCAAGATCCTCATCGACCTCCAGGAAACCGACGGGTCGTGGTGGGACTTCCCCATGGTGGACTACTTCAAGGGCTACGGTACGGGCTATGCCCTGATGGCCTTGCAAAGGTGCCTGCACGACTGACCCGCCGTCGCCGAGACACCCGGACGGCAACGAAAAGATGGATCGAGCGAATCCAAGCGACTCTCGGGGCCTCCAGAAGATACTGGAGATAACGCGGCTGATGGCGGCAACGGTCGATCTGGACGACCTCCTGCCGCTGATAATCGACAGAAGCATGGAACTGCTCGACGCCGAGCGCGCCAGCCTGCTGCTTTACGATCCGCAGGCTGGGCAGCTCGTCAGTCGGGTTGCCGTCGGGGCTGAGGAAATACGCTTCCCCGCCGATCGCGGAATCGCCGGGGCTACCATCGCCGCCGGCGGAACCATCAACGTCCCGGATGCCTACGCCGACCGGCGGTTCAACCCGGACATCGACCGGGAAACGGGCTTCCGCACGCGAAGCATCCTTTCGGTGCCGCTGCGGGATTTTCAGGGCGACCTGGTCGGGGTGCTCCAGGTCCTCAACAAGCGCGGCGGGCCCTTCACCGACGCCGACGCGCGCCTGGCTGAAACCCTCGCCGCCCAGGCGGGAGTATCGCTCCAACGGGCAAGGCTAATGCAGCACTACGCACAGAAGCTCGAGATGGAGCGGGCGATGAAGATCGCGCGCGACATCCAGCGGGGCCTGCTGCCGCAAGAGCAGCCGAAGATATGCGGGTTCGACGTGGCGGGCATATGCGAGCCGGCTGACAAGACCGGCGGCGATACTTACGACTTCCTGCCGCTGCCGGGCGGGAGGTGGCTTCTGACCGTCGCCGACGCCAGCGGGCACGGCATCGGGCCGGCCCTGGTTATCGCCGAAACCAGAGCCATGCTCCGGGCGGCGAGCCTGCACGGCTGCGACCTGCCGCGCGTGCTGGGGACGGTCAACGAGCTGCTCAGCGCCGACCTCGACGGGCGGTTCGTCACGTGCTTCCTGGGCGTGCTGGACCCGCTGATCGGACGCATGGCATATGCCTCGGCCGGGCACGGGCCGATGCTGTTCTACGACAGGCGGCGCGACCGGTTCGAGCAAGCGTCCGCCACATCGTTGCCGCTGGGTATAACCCCCGAGGCGGACTACGCCGACATCGTCACGCACGATTTTGCCCCCGGCGATGTCGCGGTCATCCTTACCGACGGGTTCTTCGAGGCGGTCAACCCCGCCCAGGAGATGTTCGGCCTGGATCGGCTGATGAGCATCCTTCGCCGCGATCGCGACCTGCCCGCTGAGCGGATGATCCAACAGCTTCACGGAGAAATCACGGACTTCATCGGCGATCAGCCCCCACAGGACGATTGCACCGTCGTAGTCATTCGCCGCCAGTAGCCGCCGGCGGCGGGGCGATGGCGATTACGCCGTCGGTGGTATCGCCCGGAGGCTGCCAGGGCTCGCCCGGCGATCTGGCAAGAGCGTAGCTGCATAGCGTTCGGTATATCCGCGTCGGCTGATCGTCGCCGGCGGCTTGGCGGACGCGGTCGAACAGCTCGGCTGCCTCCGCAAAGCGGGAACTTTCGAACAGCTCGACCGCGCGGGCGAAGTCGCCTCGCCACCGCTCCATGTCCTGCGATACCTCGCCGGCAGGCAGCACCTGCCACAGCCGAATCGGCTCGGCGACACCCGTCACCATCGCCCTGCCGATGGGCCTGGCTGACAGGTCCGCCCGGCCGGCCAGCCGCCACGTGTCGTCGGCGACAAGGATGCCCGTGCCGAGCAGCTTGTTGGCCGACTCCAGCCGGCTGGCGAGGTTCACGCAGTCGCCGATGGCGGTGTAGTCCATCCGCTCGGTCGACCCGCAGTTGCCCACCATCGCTTCGCCGGAGGCGATTCCCACGCGAACGGCGAGCGGGCCGAGCCCGCTGAGCTCGTCGGCAAGATCGGTATTGAGCCGGGCGACCTCCCGCCGACAGTCGACCGCCGCCTGGATCGCCCTGGCGGGGTGGTCCGGCTGATCGATCGGCGCGCCGAAGAAGCAGAATACGCCGTCGCCAAGGAACTTGTTGAGGTAACCCCCGCCGCGCTGCTGGACGACCTCCGTGACGCGGTCAAAGTAGCGGTTCAGCAGGCTTACCGTCCGCTGCGGACCAAGCCGCTCCGACAGGGCCGTGAAGCCCGCCAGGTCGGAAAACATGCACGTGATGTGCCGCCTCTGCCCGCCGAGCTGGGCCAGCGACGGATCGGCCAGCAGGCGGTCCACCAGCGTCGGCGACAGCGCGTGGGCGAACATCTTGCGGATGTGCTGCTTGGCGCGCTCTTCGGTAAGCTGGCGGAAGACGGCCACGGTGAGGTAGCCGGCGACCACAGCCGCCAGCGGGCCCACGACGGTCAGCCACAGCCCCCACCAGCGGAAGGTCGCCGCGGCAAGGGCCAGGTAGCCGGCTGAAAGAACGGCCGCCGCCAGCGCCGCTTGCAGCATCGGCCGCCACGCCGCAACCGCCGAGACGGCTGCCCCGGCCAGAAGAACGATCAACAACGTCGCGACGGGCCCGGACGGGCGAATGAATCGCCCCGTCAGGATCGTGGTGTAAATATTGGCGTTGACCACCGCGCCGGGTGTCCGCGGGCCCAGCGGCGTCGGCACGAAGTCGGCCGCCGACGTGGCGGTCGAGCCGATCAGGCATATCCGGCCATTCACGTCCCGGCGGACGCTGTCGAGCTGCCGGTCGATGTACTCGGCTTTCCGGCCGTTGGCAGCGTCGATCCGGTCCAGCAGATCCGCCAATTCAAGGACCCGTTCGGCGTCGGCCTGAGCAGCCGGCGTGGCGGGATGCTCCGGCAGGTAGAAATCCAGGTTCTCGCGCAGGTCGGTTGTTTGTTCGTCGATCTGGCGTTCGAGCCCGGCTTCAGCTGCCAGCAGCTCGGCAAGATCATCCGGAGGGGGGCTGTCCCCATGGACCATGGCGATGTATCGCCGGCGCTGGACGGCTATGCGCCGCGCGTAAAGCTCGTCGGCCTGCGCGAATAGCTGCTTCAGTTCCTCCTGGCCAAGCAGTTGAGCCATCTTTGCGACGGTTATCCGGGCCAGGCGGTTGTTGCGATCGATGCTCTGCCGATGCCGCCACACGGCTGCGACTTTCGATATGGGGATGTGCTCCGCGTAGCCTGGCCCCTGCCCGCGCCAGCCGATGAGCATTTGCCCTTGCGAGTCGGTAGGCAACACCCGCTGCGTTCCGTCGGCGAAGGTGAGCGTCACGGACCTCTCATCGGCCCGCACCGAAACGATCTCGCCGTGTCTGGCGGCCAACTCGTCAGTCGCCAGGGCCGCGGCAACCTGCATGTAGGTGCGCCCGTCGCTGCCGCCCAGGATGCCGATGCGCCGCACGACGCCGTCGACGTCGGGCGTGAAGGTCACGAAACCCGAAAGATCAGCCGACTCGGCGAAAGGCGCCAGCGGCGGAGTCATCGGACCGGCGGCCAGCGGATGGTCGGCTGAGGCGGTCGGCTCGACTGCGAAGCGCGACATTGCGTCCATCGCCCGCAGTCGAAGCTCCCGGCTGATCGCGCCGCCCGCGGCTGGTTCCGGCGGCGCGTCGGTATCCGCGGCGGCGCCGGCGGCGAAGTCGATGTGCATCGGCAGCGCCAGCTTCGGCGCCCGGCGGATTGCGTCGGCCAGCAGAGCGTCGTCGAACACCGGCGTAGGAGGCGCGTCGGAGGCCAGTTGAGCGTCGACGGCTCCATACACTTCGTCGGCAGCCGACTCGTAGCGGACCTTCTGAGGAGTGGGAAGGGAGATATCCAGCACGATCGTCCGCGCCCCACACTCGCCGAGGACATCTATAACGCCGGCCAGTTGCGCCCTGGGCCAAGGCCATCGGCCGATCTGCTCGATACTGCCGTCGTCGATGTCTACGTGAAGTACGGCGTCCTTGTCATCGGCAGCGGCCGGCGAGAAGCGGCGGAACAGAACGTCCAGCGCCATCAGTTCCACCCGCTGGCCCACCCCCAACGCGCACGCCAGGGCGATGATGGCCGTCGCCGCCAGCCCCAAGGCGAACGATGCTCCGGGCCGGGACGTTTTCAAGGGCTTATTGGTCATTCGTTGGCAGGCGGCGGAGCCGAAGAATTGAAATCGCCGGGCGGCAGGTCAGTGAAGCCGGGGCCGTTTCCCGGGAAGATCCCCGGGCTCTGGCCTGGCCTATCATTCGGGCCCGGCTGGATACCGTTCGGGCTGCCCCGGCCGCGGTTATTGTTCCCGGGAGGGCCGCCGTTGCCGCCGTTGCCGCCATAGTTATTGTTATAGCTCGACGTGCCGGGTGCGAACAGCACCCCCATCGCGTTACCGTTGCCGGCGAAACCGAAGATGCCTCGCCCGCCGCCGTTTCGAAGAAGGTTATCGATCTCTTCCTGCGTGAGCCCCCCGAACGGGTCGCCCATCTGCGTGTCTCGTCTGGCATCGGCGAGGT
>SDBT01012912.1_pt1 | contig 13402 bp, 12 predicted proteins | sample 2277101 | NCBI WGS metagenome assembly SDBT01 (sample SAMN10404973, study PRJNA504765) | marine sediment metagenome | isolation source: marine sediment core GS10_PC15, 103 cmbsf | place: Arctic Ocean: Southern Knipovich Ridge | collected 2010 | reverse complement strand
TCAGAGCCGTTAGGACTCCTTGCTATCAATGCGATTTCGTACGTTGGGTATGGCATTGGCAGTGTGCTTGGTATGGCTTGATATGGGTGATCGAATGAATGATTTGTTTAAAACGCTTCAACAAGGGACGGTGCAAATTGTTCCAGAAGATGAATTGAGAAAGAAACTTGCGTCCGGAAAAAAACTTAACATTAAATTGGGAATGGATCCTACGGCATCAGATTTGCATTTAGGGCACGCGGTGGTACTTTCCAAGTTGAAAGAATTTCAAGACCTTGGTCATAACGTTATCTTTTTGATTGGAGATTTTACGAGCCGAATTGGTGATCCGAGTGGAAGATCAAAAACGCGTCCTGCGCTGACTGATGAGGCAATTAAGAAAAATATGCAAACCTACTTTGAGCAGGTTGGCAAGATACTAGATCCGAAAAAAATAACGATTCGCTATAATTCAGAATGGCTTTCAAAGCTCAGCATGGCTGATTTTGTGAAACTTGCCGCGAAAGTAACCGTTGCGCGTTTGATTGAGCGTGAAGATTTTAAAACACGTATTGAGCAGCAGCAACCAATTAGTTTTCATGAACTGCTGTATCCCATTTTCCAGGGGTACGACTCTGTTGTATTGGATGCTGATGTGGAAATTGGTGGTACCGATCAAACCTTCAATTTACTGATGGGACGCTGTTTGCAGGAGCAGTTTGATAAAGATCCACAAGTTGTCATTACGATGCCGCTTTTAGAAGGGCTTGATGGAACACAAAAAATGTCTAAATCGCTGGGAAATACGATAGGGCTAAATGAGCAAGCAAACGAAGCGTATGGCAAGCTAATGTCTATTTCAGATACTTTAATGTGGCGTTATTTTAAGTTGCTTCTTGCTGCGTCTTCGGCTGAGATTAGCCAAATGCAAGAGCGAGTTGCTTCAGGAAATCTGCATCCAATGAGCCTAAAAAAAGATATGGCACATAAAATCATTGCCAAATTTTGGTCGCCACAAGAAGCAGATGAGGCGCGCCAGACCTTTGAAGCACTATTTCAAAAGAAAGATTATACCAAAGCTCGGGAAGTTTCGTTATCTGCAGGAACAGCTAATCCGATTTGGATCATTGATTTGCTCAAAGAAATTGGGGCAATTAAAAGTTCGTCAGAGGCAAAACGTCTTATTGATGCGGGGGCTTTATCGATTGATGGAGAGCCGATTGCCGATTTCAAAGCCTCTATTGCTTGGAAAGCGGGTATGGTCATAAAGGTGGGCAAGCATCGTATCTATAAATTAGGTTAAAACATCCTTCTTATAAAAAGACGGGGCACTATGGTGTTGGTTTATGCCAATTATTGTGTTGTTCAGGCTGTTTTTCATATACTGATACGTGAAGAAGATCTTTTTATAAGGAGTGTATGATGAAGAACAAAAATCTTATCTTATTCATAACGGTTTTGAATATTTCTACAGGGCTTTTGGATGCAAGAATTGCTTCTAGATTTCCACGCCATCCCATTAATCTGCCGTCATCGCGAGCAGAGCAATTTCAGCAGGACCTTATTAATCGGATTGAGGAAAAATATGCAGATCTTTCGAATTATCTGAAAAAAGTAAAAGGCTGTTTTAAGGATCAAACCTGTTCAGCCAAAGTTCTTAAGCAAGCAGGAAACACTGCAGCTATACTTGCGATACTCGCTGGTTTTGCGTATGTAGGGACAAAAGCAGTTGCTCGTATACGTGAGGAAGATATGATTGCTGTTCCAGTTGCTGTTGAACCTATCAAACTGGCAGAGAAGCCAATGCCCGCATTTCCTGAAGTACCCAAGGGTGAGTTAGTGTATCCAGAAGAAGAGAGAATAGAGATTGCGGTTGTTGTTCCTCCAGATAAGCCAGTGATAATAGCAGAGAGGGAGATTGTTTCAAAGCTTACTACTGAATTGAAAGTAAAGATTAATGGCTTTTTCAAAGATATACAAAATTTGAAGCCAGAGAATTTGAGGTATCCAGATATAGTAATATCAACTTTAGAAACAAAATATAAAATTAATGCCAGTTCAAAAATACTTCGACACAATGGCCGTTCTCTTATAGGGGCTGCTATGCAGACCAAAAATCTCGATGAATTTAATCGTATTGAATTGATTCGAGAACTCAAATCTGCTGGTGTAGTTCCGACTCTCGGAGAGAAAAGAGAAGCGCTTAAAACAAAAAATGAGGCGCTTATAGAGGCAGTATTTGAATATTAGTGACAGATAATACTTAGCTTATTTGTGCATGTTCATGTTGATGCCTGTATGGAGGAATAACGGATCCTGTTTGAGTTAAAAATGATTGTACGCTATGCATATGACGATGCAGTTGCGATGGGTTGTCGATAAAGTCGCTATTGCAATCGAGTACCAAAACGGGCACTCGCTTGAGTTGTGGCAAAATCCCTTCTTTTCGGATGAGAAACGATTCGTGACGTTCATGGATTTGTTTGAGGTATGCAAGTGTTATTGTTTTTTCTGCACGGCGATTTCTTTTTTTGATGCGTTCATAGGCTATTTCGGGATTAACGCGCAAATAAATAAAGCCCTGAGGGGGTAAACATTTACAAAGCATGATTCGAGAACACCATTGCTGGTACATATTCCACTCGAGTTCATTCATAAATCCTTGTTGGTAACTATTATGTGCAAAACAATAATATCCAGAATAAATTGAGCGTTCAACGGTTATTGTTCCTTGTTTTGCTTGTTCGGTAAGATGATCCTGCACACGACATATCATAGTGAGTAGTTCAAGGGTATACGCCCACCTCTGGGGATTTTCATAGAAGTTCGTGAGCAGCCCTTTTCCATATACGGTATCTTGCCATTTATTGATAGGTTCTAGTACTACTTCAACTTCTTTGAGTTGTTGAGATACCAATTGTAAAAAAGTTGATTTACCCACACCAATATTGCCTTCAATAATATACATGGAGCGACTCCTTTTGGAATTATTACTAATTGTGTGAAAAAACAGTATAAATAATTTATTAGTTTAATCGAGAAAATGATGGAAAATTATTTGTTTTACGAACAAATAATTCGAGGAATATGTGGATTAATAGTGGTAATGATTGCTCTAATATTGAGATTTTGGGTTGTATTAACCAATTCATGGGGGTGTATGTGAGGGTAATTTCCTATCAAAATGAGCTCGTCACCAACGGCTACATGAGGAATATCCGTTACATCAATGGTTGTTGTGTTCATTGCAACACGGCCGATAACCGGGGCATATTGATTGTGTAAGAGCACAAATGCATTATTAGAAAATCGCATGTCATACCCGTCATAGTAGCCAACAGGAATTGTGGCAACACGTGTAGGACTAATTGTTTTGAAAGTTCTCGCATACCCAACACAGCTATTTTCAGGAAATGTTTTTAGGCTGGCGATACGGCTTTTCCAGGTGAGTACTGGTTGCAGTGTGTAATTAGGATATTGTTTGTGTGTTGCATCTTTTACTTCTTGGGTTGGCCATATGCCGTAGATACTCAAGCCAATGCGAAATAGATTGCAAAAGGGAAGATCAATAGTTGTAGTAGCTGCAGAATTGGCTAGATGCACAAAGGGGATTTGGAGGTTTTGTTCTTTCACTGCTTGTAATACAGTTTTAAATTCTGCAATTTGTTGATTGGTAAAGGTGCGATCTTTGTTTTGTGATTCGGAAAAATGTGAATATATCCCTTGTATTGTTATATAAGGCAATGTTTGTATTTTTTTTATAAAATCAATCGTTTCGCGTGGTGTGATGCCAAATCGTGAAAGTCCAGTGTCCACTTTGATGTGTACGGGGAATCTATAACCATGTGTTGCGCCCACACAGTTTAATTGTTGTGCGCGTTCATACGTATCGATCATAAGATGAATATTGGTATTGATCATTTCAGCCGGATCACTATCTGTGAGACCAATCACAAGAATTGGTTTTTTAATACCAAGATTACGAAGAGCAACTGCTTCAGAACTACACGAAACGCATAACCAATCCACCATGTTGTTTTGTGCTGCGAGGCTTGCAATTTCTTGCATGCCATGGCCGTATGCATTTGCTTTTACTACTGCTGCGAGCGCTCGATCTCCTATTGCCGATTTTAGTTGAGATATATTGTGATCAAAAGCAGATTTGCTGATTTCGATCCATGTGGGCAAATTGTGTGGCATGGGCGTAATTAATTCGATGGGTTACAGATGTTAAAGAAGTTGCAAAAAGCAGTATAGCCAGAAGATGATACAAGTTCAAAAAAAGGGTCGACATTTCGTCGGCACTCGTGCTACTTTTCTTCGTCTAGAGCTTGTTCAGGCTCAGGTTCTACTTTTTAATTAATTTTCGGATAAGCTCTTAATGAATGTTGTACTTGTTTCTTGAATTCACCGATACAAAAAATCTTCAAGAATTTCTAAAAGGATAAATAATGTTAAAGAGAATATTTATGTCTATGTTTTTAGTAGGTTCTGTTTTGATAACTAAAAGTGCATTTTCTATGCAATATGTTACGGATTTGTGTAATTTTTTTACAGATGATTCATATAAGCTGCATAGTGCTATTCTGGGGCAAAATGAGCAAGAAGTGGAGAGACTTCTTGAAAAAGATATAGATCCAAATATCTGTTATAATTCAAGTGATCCCTACTTTGCGATTGGCATGCGTATGACACCGAATTCGATGGATAAAGCCTTTGTTCCACCAATAATACTGGCTGCGCTTACTGAGAATTTTGAAATTATAAAGTTGCTTTCCGAAAAAGGTGCCAAACTAGATGCGAAATTGAAGATAAAGGTAAAAACTAACCCCCATTATCATGAAACTCCTATGATAATGGAAGGGCCCACTGTTCTTCAAATGATTGCGGAAGATTTTTACAGGAGAAATGAAGAGGTGCAGCAAAAAATAAACTCGATTGGTGAGTACCTTATTCTTCAAGGGGCTTCAACTGAATTATTTGTTACCAGTTGTCCTACGACTGATGAATATTGTCGAATCAGCTTCGACGATCAAGGCAATATTGGAGCCAAAATGATTTACAAGAATAAAGAAGGTGATAAAAACAGATAATTTCTTCGTGTTGCTCTATGGAGGTGGTACAAGTTTATCTTTCCACCTGAATTTGGATCAATTGTTGATCCCGAATTAAAGCCTCCCTTGGAAGTTTATGAGGAGCTTGCTTCTTCTTATTTTGATTGATGAATTCAAGTAACAAGTGTAATTTTCGGATAAGCTCTTAAACAAATTCTCGTAGATGCTGTAGATAATGCCAAGTAAAATAGGTAATTTGTGCTATACTCAGAAATAATAAACATGAGATCTAAAGGATAACGTTATGGTTAAAAAGAGTAAGCACGGAAAAACATCAAAGGGAGAGCTGATTTATGGAATGCATCCCGTTCTAGAATTATTGAAAGCGCGTCGGCGTAAAGTAATCTCGATATACACCACAAAACCAACACCAAAACAGTGGACTTTGATTGAGCGATTGATGCCTCGCTATCCGGTACAAATTCAATATGTTGCTCGCGATGTGCTTAATCGTATGGCGCAGACCAATGAACATCAAGGGGTGATTGCTTGGGTGCAAGAATTTCCATTTCGAAAGAAATCATTTGATGCAAAAAAATATCCCTTTCTCGTGATGCTTGATAATATCCAGGATCCGCGCAATGTGGGTGCCATTTTACGTTCAGCGTATTGTACGGGAGCATTAGGCGTTATTATGACCACGAGAAAATCTGCTCCGTTGAGTGCGGTGGCGATAAAAGCATCGGCTGGGCTTGCAGAGCATCTTGAAATTCAATTGGTAACATCGGGGCAACAAGCATTGCAGGAATTGAAAGATGCGGGATATTCAATCTATCTTGCGGCGCTTCATGGAGAAAATGCGATAAATGTTTCGTATGATATGCCGCTGTGTATTGTGATTGGTAATGAGGCAATTGGTATTGAAAAACCGTTATTGCGATACGGGAAAATAGTTACGTTGCCACAAAAAGAGGCTGATCTTTCATACAATGCTTCAGTTGCTGCGGGCATTTTGTTGTTTACTATAGGATCTGTAAACAAAATTATTTAACATGTCTGTTTTTCAAAGAACCCATACTTGTTCGTAAAGGGGGCTTATTGCGCAAAGCATTGACTCTTTTATGAAAAAATCGTTAAGAAATGTATAAGGATACAATCTCAACGGTGGGGATGGGATGAAAAATACAAATAAAATTTTCCGAATGTTCATACTTCTGATCGGTTTCTTTGGGTCGGCCGTTCTTATAAACAAGGTCTACTCGTCGATATGCTCTGTTCGATATCTTGTCTACTCATTTGATCATACAATTTCACCAGAAGCACAGCGGGATATAATGGCACAGGTGGCTCTTTTTGAAAGCAATGGCCTGTATAATCCGAAAGCAATTATTGATGTTATTACGAGAAATTTTGATTGTGTAGAGATGGTAGGTATTTCTTGTATTCCTTATAACACGGCGCAGATTAACATAACAGCCTACGAACCGCTTGTTCGTGTTAATGATCGGTATGTTGTTACTGATCACAAAACAATTATTCCTGATTCATCATATGCTTCATATGTTCTTACATCGCTTCCATCGCTTTCTTTTACAACACCGGTTCCGAGAAATTGTTCTGAAACGATGATGCATGCAATTCGTATGAGTATTAAAAATCAGATTTTTGAGCGATATACGCTTTGTTGGGTCAGTGAGCATGAGCTCTATTTGCAGGATATGAGCGATCCAACCATTTCGCTGCTTTGTGATTCTGTATCTTTTCCTAGTTATACAAAATTAGTTTCATATGAACGATTAAAAAACAGTATCAAAACAAAGGGGTCAGCCCATAAACGATGGGTTGCTGATATGAGATTCGATGACCAAATTGTCGTTTCAGGGGATAAAAGGGGAAGATATGGCAAAGATGTTTAACGAGCAGTTGATTACTGCTATCGATGTGGGGACCACCAAAATATCTGTCTTGGTAGCAAAAAAACTTGATAATCAAGATATAGAAATTGTTGGTGTGGGGAAATCCACATCAGACGGATTGAGCAAAGGTGTGGTGATCGATGTTTCAAAAACAATTTATTCTATTCGTACCGCACTAAAAGAAGCCGAACTTATGGTGGGTGCGCCCATTGAGCATGTATCAGTTGGTATTTCTGGTGCGCACATTCACTCGCTGAACTCACACGGTGTTGTACCAATTCGTCGGGGTGAAATTAAAGAACAGGACGTTGTTGCAGTATTGGCTGCAGCTAAAGCAATACCGATTCCTGAAGGGCAACAAATTTTGCATGTATTGCCACAATACTATGTTATTGATGGTCGGGATAAAGTCCTTGATCCTGTTGGTATGCATGGTATTCGCTTGGAAGTGCAGGCACACATTATTATGGGTGCTATTGCATCGGTACAAAATTTAGTGAAATGTTGTGAAATGGCTGGCGTAACCGTGACCGACATTATTCTTGAACAACTAGCATCAGCGCAAGCAGTTTTGAGCGAAGACGAACGAAAGCTGGGAGTGGGGCTTATAGATATTGGTGGAGGCACATCTGATTTTGCTGTGTACCAAAATGGAAGAATTTGCTACACGAGTGTGTTGCCTGTTGCGGGTAATCATTTCACAAACGATGTTGCGATTGGATTATGTACAACACTTTGTGATGCTGAGCGTGCAAAAAAAGAGTATGGGATTGCCTGTGTTGATGTGTTGAAAAAAGATGATTTTATTGAAATAGAAATGGTGCAAGGCCAACAAAAACAAGTAGTACATATTTCCGATTTGGTACGTATTTTAGAGCCACGAGCACAAGAGTTGCTCTCTTTGATTCATGAAGAAATTATACTGCGTAAGTTACAACCATTTATTACAACAGGTTTGGTGTTGACGGGGGGAGGTTCGCTTCTTGTTGGGATGCAGCAGTTAGCAGAAAAGATTTTTGATATGCCGATCCGAATCGGTAATCCTAAAGTTCCGTTTTCAATTCCGGGATCATTACAAAGTCCAATTTATGCAACAGGGTATGGTTTGTTAATGCAGACACTTAAGAAACGCAGAGAAGAACAAATGGATGATTTGCATGGTCCACTGATTAAGCGAGTGTTTAGTCGTATGAAAACATGGATGATTGATTTTTTTTAATACAAGAAGATAACGGGGAGAAATTTGATGATTGCGCTAGAACAAGAAAAAAAGCAGTTTGGAGCAGTGGCAACGATTAAAGTGATCGGTATTGGTGGCGCTGGCTGTAACACAGTCCACAGCATTTTAGATACGGGACAACATGGATTTGAATGCATCGTTGCAAATACAGACGCTCAAGCGCTTGAAAATTCTAAGGCAAAACATAAAATCCAAATCGGTATCAAATCCACCAAAGGGCTTGGCACGGGAGCAGATCCAGAACTAGGCAAGCGGGCAGCTGAGGAGGATCTTGATAAGGTAATGGAAGTTATTGGTGATGCAGACATTGTATTCATTGCTGCTGGTATGGGTGGAGGAACTGGATCAGGAGCTGCACCCGTAATTGCACGTGCATTGCGAGAAAAAGGAATCTTGTCGATTGCAATCGTTACAAAGCCATTTTTATTTGAAGGTAAGCGTCGAGAAGCAGTTGCCAATGAGGCAGTTGCACAGCTTCGTAAAGAAGTAGATACATTAATTATTATTCCAAATCAAAAATTGCTTGATGTTGTTGATCAAAACGTTTCGATGATCGACGCATTTGCTATGATTAATGAAGTGCTTGGGCAATCAGTGCATGGCATTTCTGATATTATTACTAAACCGGGTCATATTAACGTTGATTTTGCAGATGTACGTACGATTATGCGCGATCGTGGCATGGCAGTTATGGGTACAGGCAAAGCATCTGGGCCAGAACGAGCTCGCAAGGCCGCAGAAAATGCAATTGCTTCACCATTATTAGAAAATATTAGTATTCAAGGTGCGCATGGTGTGTTGCTCAACATTACTGGTGGCAAAAGTTTGGGTCTTCATGAAATTAGTGAAGCCGCTTCAGTTGTTTATGAGCAAGTACACAAAGATGCAAATATTATTCTTGGTTCAGTGATTGATACAAATCTTGAGGAAGAGATTGTTGTTACTATTATTGCAACAGGTTGTGCAAATGGTGCGTGTGAGAATGTGGTTGAAGAACCAGTTCTCTATGCATTGCATGATAGCTCGCAGCAAATTATTCAAGAAACTCCACAAGAGGAGCCTGTTGTTGCGCAAGAAGAATCATCAATAGTACAGGAAGAACCGCAAAAAGAAGAATCGCCGACTGTTGCATATAAGCTACAGATAGAACAGTTAGATATGTCGCAGCATATTGACGTGAATGATCTTGATGTTCCAACATTTATGCGCAAGCAAGCACAAACAGAAGATATTTCAGAATAAAAAACGAACGCAATAAAAGAGGGAAGCTAATGCTTCCCTCTTTTTGTTTTAATCAAATATCTGTGAAGCCTTTATGGTTGCAATCATGATTTTATTATTGCGGTGTGCTAGTTTCCCCAGCTTCTTTGTCAGAGGTCCTTTTTTTACGGTAGAGTTTTTTGTAACAAATATTTTTTTAATGCCATCTTGCTCAATGGCAAATTGTTTATAGCCGTTATCAATGAAAATTACTTCATTCATATCATTTACAAAGCAATGCATTTTATATACTCGGAGGGCACGTTTCTTTGCAGCGAACTTTTGTAGTGCGTTATGATCACATTGTATTCCAAAGGGTTGTTCTGGGATATGAGATTTGTTTGTTTTTATGCAGACAGTAAGATTTGCTATGAGTAAAGTCGATAAAACAATTTTATTCATTAAGTGCCCTCTTGGGTAAAAGATTACATTTTTGAAACTTTAGTATAGTAGGTTTACTCTGTGAGCGCTACTAGTGAGTATTTCATTGTTTTTCTGTGAATGACACAAGTGGAAAATTAGGATATAATAAGTAACATTATTAGTAGAACTAAACCTTAAAATATTAGGAGTTTTGCATGAAATTAAAACTGTTTTTATTAGTGCTTCTCGGTTCGCCATCGCTCGTTCAGGCCGATTGTTTGCAGTGGGTAAGCGATCATAAAATTATTGTTGGGATTGGAGCCACTGGGGTGACTCTTGGTGGTATTGGCCTTATCTATGCATTGGCAACACGAAAACCATCAAATGAAAAGGTGCTCGCAAAAGCACGTAATACGTATGAATCGCTCAAAGAAAAATATGGGCGAATGGATTTATTAGATCAGGAAAATTTGGTTCGATGCACCGAGCAGGATTTAGCTACACTTGTGTTTCATCGTGATATGCGTCTGATTCCTTCAGTGGTAATGGATCTTCGTAAACTACAAGAGCGGATAAATAAACTGCAAAAACGTGTATATAGTGGTTCAAACAAAAATAATGGTGTTATTCATGATATGCGTTTACTTCACCGTGAAATGAAACAATTAGCTCAAAAATTGAATAATATTAATCTGTTCTGGCAAAAACATTCTTGTTTTTTTGATTTGTACCATCAAGTGAGAAAGTTTTCGGATTACTATGATCAGGCTCGTGCTGATGTGTATGATACTCAATTGGTGCGGCGTGCTGTTATGGAGATTTCTGTTCAATCACGAACCGAGTATCCGTATCTTCGATTTAGTGAAACCTTAAAAAGTGATATTGATGGATTAAAGTATCGTATGGACAAAGCAAAGCGTTATGAAGTGCTGTATGGCAAAGCTGGAAGATTATTGCAATCACTAACCAGTTTGCTGGGCACCGTTGCAAGTTTGTCGGAATACAAACAAGAGCTTCATTTACGCCAAAAGCATAAGCTTGAGCAAGAACGTGTTGAGGCAATGCGAGAAAAAGCTCGCGCAGAACGTATGAAAGCAGATGCGTTTGCACAGCAAGCTGCTGCAGAGCGCCAAAAAACACAGGCAATGAGAGAGCAGGCGCAAGCAGAACGACAAAAAGCGCACGCATTGGAAGATCAAAATCTTATTGCAGTGATGCAACCAAAGCAGCCTGCAAACGTAACAGTGAATGTGCAAGCTCCAATGCATTCTGATTCTTCTTCACACAAGCCAAATATTCATGAAGCAAATATGAACTAAGCTTCTTGGGTTTAATTTATATTTTTTGGGGTATAGATAGTATTTATGTTAATCCACGATGAGCCGGTATATACGATTTATTTTGGGGATGCAGAAGATCATATGTACCCTCAGCACTATGCGCAATGGCGTTATAGTAATTTATTTGCGCAGCCGCAAATTCGCTCTATGGCTCGTCGATTACAGCTAGATCGTTTGACGTTTTTATCTCAGGTGCATGGCAAGGATGGTCTGTTTATTACGCAACGGAATGTACAGGATATTCGTCCATTTTCGGTTGAGGGTGATTTTTTAATAACAAATAATGTACGGATTGGTTTGGGAATTATGACGGCTGATTGCTTACCGGTGATTTGTTATGATAAGCGCCATCACGTAGCTGGTATTGCGCATGCGGGATGGAGGGGAGCAGTTGCTGGGGTGGTGACCTCTATGTTGCACATGATGAGAGATCAATGCGGTACGCAGCGGCAGGACATAACAGTTTTTTATGGCCCAAGCGCTAAGCGATGTTGTTATCAGGTGGGGGATTTGTTTGGCAAGAATCTTGAGCAGTATCATTTTGCTGATGATGTACTCTATAGGTATGAGGGAGCTCTTTATTTTGATCTTCCTGGTTTTATTAAACAACAGCTTTTGTTGTATGGACTGAAAGATTATCAATTTCGCATTGACTATAATAATTGTACTATTTGTGATCATCGGTTTTGTTCTTATAGGAGAGAAACGGGAGTTAATGGTGATTCTCGAGTGGTTGGTCGCCAAATGACTGTTGTTGTTTTGAAGTAACTTGGCAATTGAGCGTCTGGATCAATTGTGATATAGTAAGTTTGTTAAAAAACGCTCTTCAAGAGCTGTGTGCCTCAAGGATATATATATGATTACGAAACTTATCTCAAAAATTATTGGAACGGCTAATGATCGCCAATTGCGCAAAATGCAGCCGACGGTTCAAAAAATAAACTCTTTCGAGCCATCTATGGAGGCTCTTTCTGATGAGCAACTTAAAGAAAAAACAAATGAATTTCGTGCGCGCCTCTCTCAAGGTGAAACGGTTGATGATTTGCTCCCAGAAGCATTTGCTGTAGTACGTGAAGCGGCAAAACGGACGCTTGGTCAACGTCACTTTGATGTACAGTTGATTGGTGGTATGGTGTTGCATCAAGGTAAAATTTCAGAAATGAAAACAGGGGAAGGAAAAACGTTAACCGCAACGCTTCCGCTTTATTTAAATGCATTGCCCGGTAAGGGAGTTCACTCGGTGACGGTGAACGATTATTTAGCTCGACGTGATTCTGAATGGATGGGTCCAATTTTTACATTTCTTGGCTTGGAAGTTACTGCACTGCAAAATAACATGGAGGATGAGGAGCGAAAAAAGGCATATCAATCAGACATTATCTATGCGACGAACAATGAATTAGGATTTGATTATTTACGCGATAATATGAAATTTCGTGCAGAAGATTATGTGCAGCGTGAGTTATATTATGCTATCGTTGATGAAGTAGATTCTATTTTAGTTGATGAGGCGCGAACGCCGCTTATTATTTCCGGTGCTGCAGAAAAAAGCAGTGGATTATATCTTGATGCTAATAAGTTGGCTGTACGTCTTAAAAAAGGTGAAGATTACGAAGTTGATGAAAAAGCTCGATCGGTGCTGATGACTGAGGTTGCTATTGATAAGGTTGAATCAGCGTTTGGAATAAAAAATTTATATGCAGTTGAGAATATGAACATACTTCATCATATTCAGCAAGCATTGCGTGCGCATGTTTTGTTTAAGCGTGACGTGGATTATATGGTACGGGATGGCCAGGTACTCATTGTTGATGAGTTTACGGGGCGCGTTTTGTCGGGACGTCGTTATGGTGATGGGCTGCATCAAGCGCTGGAGGCAAAAGAGGGAGTTGAAATTGAGCGTGAAAGTCATACATTAGCGGCTATTACGTTGCAAAATTATTTCCGTATGTATAAAAAATTAGCCGGTATGACCGGTACTGCAGTAACAGAAGCAGAGGAATTTCATAATATTTATGGGCTTGATGTGATATCGATTCCAACAAATATGCCTATGATACGTCAAGATAAATCAGATCTTATTTTCTTAAATAAGAATGCAAAATATAAAGCTGTTGTAGATGATATTAAAGAACGGCACGAAAAAGGGCAGCCTGTTTTGATTGGTACCATTGCAATTGAAACCTCGGAACTTTTGAGTAATATTTTACAAGCGAGTGGCGTTCCGCACGAGGTGCTCAATGAAAAACA
>SDBT01012911.1_pt1 | contig 13402 bp, 18 predicted proteins | sample 2277101 | NCBI WGS metagenome assembly SDBT01 (sample SAMN10404973, study PRJNA504765) | marine sediment metagenome | isolation source: marine sediment core GS10_PC15, 103 cmbsf | place: Arctic Ocean: Southern Knipovich Ridge | collected 2010 | reverse complement strand
TGGCTTTACTTATCAAGATCTCATAAATCTCTTTGCCAAGCCCCCGGTATTTAGGCGAAAGAACTATTAATAATTCAAAATCACCGTTTAAAGTTTTGAATCCAGCCCAACCAATGATTCTATTAGATTTACTATCAATAACAGCATATGAACCAATACTATGTTCTCTCCAATGATTAATAGACTCTATTATTATAGTATCGCAATCATCATAAGTGATTTTTTCTGTAGCCATATGCTTACAAACCTGTTCATCACTCAAAGCATTATAAAGATCTTGCACATCGTTTTTTGTAAACTTTCTTAAAAAAAAATTATTATGAATATTTTTGTTCAAACTTTTTATCTTCCAAACTTCTAGATATTTGTTACAAATCTATTTCAAAAAAGATCTAACTTAATTCAAATTAAAGCATGATCTTGCTTAATTCTATATAATTCTTTTAAAGAATATCTCCTTAAAACATTATCCAAACTCAAAAAAAGAGGTTTTGGCAAATTATCAAAATCAAAAAATTTCCACATCCTACATTTATCAGGCTCTAATACTTTTGGCTCTCCTTTAAATTTTGTAACTATCATGAAAAGTGTTACAAAATGCTTTTTTTCCTCTTCAAAGATATCGTTAGACCAAGGTCCCATTGATATCTCCCCTGCTATAAGAGCTGCTTCTTCAAAAAGCTCTCTTTTAGCGCATTCAAATGGAGTCTCTCTATATTCTAAATAACCCCCTGGTGTCTGCCATGTATTTGCTCCTGGATGAGATAGCCTCTCTCCTAAAAGTAATTTATCATTTTGGATAACTAAAATTGATATACCAACATATGGGCGATTTTGAAAATTATTTAGAAAAATCATATTAAAGACTATTTTCACTTTTTCAACAATTGATAAAGATCTCTTCCTATTCCTTCTGCTATTTTAATATATCCTTCCATGTCATTCGCAATTTCATTATTTATCTTTGGAGTACCACACCATTCATTTCTTTTTTCTTTTTTAGTTTGTTTTTTATCAGATCTCTTTTCTTCTGATTTTTTACTAGATGGTTTAGTTTCTTTGTTTTCACTATCATTCTTTGAACCCTTTATATTTTCTGTTTGTGTTGCTGATGGAATATTGATTGGTTGAACACTTTCCTTTTCGATTGGTTTTAATTGTTTTCTTTTCGCTTTTATATAGCAATAAGCTAGCGAAGCAAAGGTTGTTATTGCTACAACTGTAATAATATTAAAAATGCAATTAACCGTTTCTTGAGGAATAGCTATAATTGTCCCTCCTTCTTGCGAAACAATTTTAACTATACCAAAACTATAGTTGTATTGAACTGGATTGATGAATGATAAATTTAACATCATTTGTATTCTCCATAAATTAATAAAAAAAAATAACAATAATAAAATTAGAGGTTTATTGTCAACATTCTGAAAATTTAAATCTTAATTCAAAATTTGCAAAGAAAAAATTCAGTTTAGATCTAATTTAAAATATTTTTATTGAATGACTTTCATGATTTCTTGCTTCGCATCTGCAATGGCTAATACTACTCATCTTTTTATCAATGGCTTAATTCTTTTTTTTAAAAACTTTGCAGCAACACTTATAACCCCCATGATTATACGCAAATCTTCTATTTTATCTTCTAAAGGTTTTTTCAGCCATTTTTTTAATTTAGAAAAACGCTTTTCCTTAGTTTCAACGGGCGGTTGAGTTTCTCGACCCTCAAGAACCGGTTGAGTTTCTTGCTTACCAGAAGCTCGGAGATAATGATTACATTCATTATATTGATTATATTGATTATATTCGTTTATAACCTGCTTCTTCTCACAGCAACAAGAAATTGCAGCATACATAGCTATTGATACCGCAGCAATAGTAGCAATTGCGAGAACCGTTTCTTGAGGATTATTAGTAAATGTACTACCCTCTTGCGAATCAATTTTACCTATACCAAAACTATAATAGTATTGCAATGGGTTGACGAATAAAATATTTGGCATCATTTAAATCCTCCATTAAAAATAAAAAAATAGTATGTTTTAACTCTTTTTTTGTAAAGGCATTTTTGGTTACATAAAATTATAACCCCTTTACACTTATCCTTATTTAGTGACATTTCTAAAAAACGCTTACAATTTATTAAAAAATATTGTATAATATAAACTTTTCTTTTATAATTTATTCTTTAGTTTTTTTTAACTTAAAAAAGGAGAGATATATGGGCGGTCCAGGCCATTCAGATCATTCAGAAGGAAGTGAACAATCAGAAGGCTTAGAAAAGGCGGGCTCTGATGGTTCAGAGGGATCTGAAGCTAGTGAAAAAACAACAGAGACTTGTTTTAATCCGGAGTTTTATTTTGAAGATAATCGCATGAATTGTATGGGACAAATAGGCAATATTAGTTCGCCATTTAATGCTTTTGATATGTAGTTTTTTAAATATTTAACTTAAAGGATTTTTATGGCAACAAGTTTTGATTGGAGAAACTGCGGAGAAAGTAACTGCGGACCCCAAAATCGTATTGGGGGAAATTTTGAAAATTTTTCTTCAAATGGTATGGTGAGTTTAACAAAATGTACTGTTGCAAGTAATACATCAGTAAATGGAATGCTCATTTTAACTGGATCTACTTTAAACACATTAGATTTGCAAGGCTCTGGTACTTTTTCAGATGCAATAGTTAATGGGATCGCAAATATCAAAGGAATGATTAATGCAAATAAAAGTGTTTTTCATTCCCAGCTTCTATTAAATACTAATTACTCTACTTTTACAGACACTTCTACTAGGGATATTGTAGTTGAAGATTCTAGCGATTCAAAAGTGCAGAAAATATTTTTAAAAGGTAACACGCATGTTCAAGGATCTATTACCTTTAATAGAGGAGTCGGAACGGTTATAAAAATCTCATCTGTTAAAATAGATGGAAGTGTTATAGGAGCTAATGTTGTTGAAGAATAAAGTCTTTATTAAAAAAATTGATATTTTTACATGAAATATAAACAGTCATAAGGAGATAAAAATATGGGTGTAATTGCAAAAGACTCATCAGATGGTTCTGAAGGATCAGAAGGCAAAGAAGGATCAAGTGATAATATTGCTAGAATAGCACTTGATTTAGAGCCTGATATGCAACAAAAAATGCATTTAAGTTTTTCTGTAGAAGGAAATAACTATAATCCTATGCAAATTTTTTCATTTTAAAAAAAAAGGAGGTATTATTTTTATGGGAGTAACATCAAAAGATGGGTCAGATGGCTCTGAGGGATCAGAAGGTAAAGAAGGAGGAAGCGATAGAATGGCTGAGATCATAATTGAGCATAAACCCATAGTATCGCTTAATGTACCAGACAATTCTATTTCTAGGCCGTATTCTGTAAATCCTTTAAATGTCTTTTCATTATAAAATAACTCTAGTCTTTTGCTTTCTTGCAAAGGCTAGATTAAATAGAATTTGCAAATGATTTTAAAAAGAGATGAATTTATTCAGTTAATGTTTCCATATAGCTTCACATCAGAAGCTATGAAATATATAAATAAAGAAATAGAAAAAATAATTCAAAGCTTTCAAATTAGTTTAAGCAGTAGAGTTTTAAATTCTTTTTGTAATGTGGGAGCTCATGCTATTGCTCTTGCAAATAAAGGTTTTGATGTAGTCGCAAGAGATAACTTAAGTTGTTTAGATTTGGCAAGACAGCAATCCCAAGAAAAAAATTTGAAAATTAAATGGGAAAAAAAAGATTGTACTGAAAAGTATGAGCAAAAGTTTAATTATATATTCAATTTAGGATACTCTTTTGGTTTTTTTGAAAATATCGATCAAGACAAGAAGGTGCTTTGCAATCTATTGGAGCATTTAAAGCCAGGAGGTATGATTTTTCTGCAAATAATTGGAAGAGATCTTTTAGAGAAATATTTTAAACCCAAGTTTTGGATTAAGCATGACGATAATAGTTATTTGTTAAATGAAAGACATCTTGATTATACAAATGGATGGTTAGAAGAACATTACACATATATTAAAGGTAGTAAAGTTGAAGAATTTAAGTTTGGATCTAAAGTATATTATCCTCACGAAATAGCTGAGATTTTAGAAAAATGTGGTTTTAAAAATGTAAAAACTTATGGTAGCCTTGACAAAAGCTCATACGAAGACCAATCTGAGTGTCTTTTTTTATGCGCACAAAAAGAAATTAGTCAAAGTAATTTTATTAGGTGTTAACTAATGACGAAAAAAAAAGAAAAAACAACCTTTATTCCAAAAGATTTTAGACCTAAGGTGAAAGGAGAACAGTTAAAAAGTTCAAAAAATCAAAAAAATAAAATTTTATGTGAAAATTTTAAATTAAAAGAAAATGTTTTAGTTTGTTTGTTCGTGAAAGACGATTCATCTCAAACAAGAGTAATTCAAAAATACCAGAATAATTGTGAAATCACTTTTCTTATATATGATGATCTTGGAAGCTCTTGGAATTTTACTTTTTATAAAGGAGTTTTGACTTTTTACGATTATCTAACACATACTAAAATAATCCCAAAAGGAATCTATAACAGACCATATTGTCCTGAGAGTAATAACTCAAACTTTCATTTATTTAACAATTTTTTAAGAGTGTTAATTTGTTGGAAAGGCAAAATTATTGGCGCAAATATGAATAATTTTCAAAATTCTTCCAAAGGTTATCAGTCTACTACAACTATTCGGCAAGCTATTAAAAAGTGTCAAAATAAATCATTTAAAATACCAAAATCTTATTTTATAAAAGGAAAGAAGCAATTTGAAAAACTCATTCATAAGAATAAATCATTAATTGTTAAATCGTGTTCAGGAATTAGATCTGAAGTTACAACATATGAAATTTTTAAAAAATGGAAAAGAGCAGGTTTAAATGATATGGTTGTCTTTTTCCAACAAGCAATTCATGGAAAAGATATAAGAGTTCATAGATTAGATGAAAACTATTGGCCTATAATTTTACATAAAAAACAAGGATCAATTGACTATAGATATGCTAAAAGAGATAGTTTTTCTAAAATGAAAAAATCTTCCGGCATGAAAGAGTTTTGCGATAGCTTAGCTCAAAATGAAAATATTAGATTTGTTGGAATCGATTTTATTAAAGTTAAAAATACTAAATATTGCTTAGAAAGCAATCCAAATCCTGGATGGGCAGGCTTTCATAGAGCAACTAATGAAGAAAAAGAAATTGCAAATTTTTTAATAAAAAAAATTAACGGAGAATCATGAGATTATTAATTTATGATAATGAATTCGAACCGATATCTGCTGCAATAATAAAGAATAAAAAAAAATTAAATGTAAAAATATTACATTTAAAAGATCTTATAGATAATGTAGAGATTTTTGATGAATTCGATAGTAAAAAGACTAAGATAAGATGGTATATTTCAGATAAAGAAAAAGTAACCAATTCAAATAAAACTTTTGTAGTTAATCGACTTTTTAATTTTTCTGATGAGCTGTTTAATGAATTTTCATCTCAGGACAAAGAGTATGCTAAAAGTGAGTTTTGGGCTTATTTGGTGTTTTCTTTAAACTCTTTTAAAAATATCACTGAAAATCCGGGAATTGGTGCATTAGCAGGGCAATGTTTATCGCTGCCACAGCAATGGGATTTAATAGAAAAAAATGAAACAGATGTTTCGACACCAGATTTTTACTGTGGTCCAGAGGAATTACTTATAGAAGAATTTAAAAATAATTGTATTTTTACAAATCCTTATAATTTTTATACCTGGAAAGTAAATGAACCGAAAAAAAGTGAAGAAGATAACGTTTTTGCAATAAAAAAACCAAAAGGCCATCCTGTTTTAGCTTTTAATGTTGGAAAAAAAGTCTACTTATATGATCAAGAGCATCAGAAAAAAGAATTTTCAGATAAAACAAAAGAAAAAATAAAATTCATGAGTAAAAAAATCCATAAAATATTTAATTATTTTATCTCTGAGATTTTATTTTTTGTAGATGATGAAAATATTACTTTTGCAATGATTAGTAATAAACCTTTCGGCTCCGCTTATGGTAAAGAGTTTGAACAAAATGTTATTGATGCCTTATTAGGTTTTTTTGAAAAAAATGAAAAATGATTTAATAATATTAAAAAAAAACAATTTTATACAAAAATATTTCTTGCTTTTTTACAAATTTAGAAAGGTTTGCCAATGAAATATCTAAAATTATTAATCCTAGTTTTAATTATAGCTTTCATTTTTTTTGTAGCTTTTAAAATAAGTTTTTCTAAAAAAAACCTAATAAAAAAGAAAATTATTATAAATGGTTTTTCAAGATATTATTATATTTCTAATAAAGATCTAGTTCGCAGTGATTCTTCTAACGTCTTAATCTTTTTCCATGGACTGGAAAATGAAGATAAAATTAGTAAAAATACTTTTCAAATTTTTAATGAAATGGAGAAAAAAGCTGAAAATACAAACCTAGTATTAATATTTCCTATAGGAATTAAGGGAGCTTTTCCAAATAATAAAGAACTATTAGCTTGGGGACCAGATGAAAAAGAAAAAAACGTTAACTTTGTTAATCAATTGGCTGATGAACTTAAAAATGAATATTCAGTAAATGCTCTGTTAATAGGTGGATTTTCAAATGGAGCTTACTTCGCTACAGACTTGCTAAACAGTGATAACGAAACATTTCAAGGATATTGGTTGCAAGCAGGAGGTTCTAATAAAAAAATCAATTCAAATTTAGTTAAATCTAAAATTGTTTTAGAAGTCGGGTTAAAGGATCCTTGGCATTTAAAAAGTATGAGAAATCTAAAAAAACAATTGATTGAAAATGGTTGGATATTAAACAAAAACCTGATTTATCGCGAACTGGACTTCTCTCATAATTTAGATATTTCTTATTTTGATGAAAACATGAATTTTTTATTAGATTAAGAATTAAAAATTTAATGAAATCTTGGCTTGATTAAAACTCTTAAAAAAATTGAATTGAATTTTAATAACTCTAAAGACTAAAATCTGCGCCTTAAATGTAATGCAAGTAATCACAAAATTATGTTTTTATTGAAAAGTTTATTTTGTAATTAATAACGAGGAGGGCAAGTTATGAGCATCAAAACAGTTCTGCAAAGATCTACTTTAAATAATGATTTTTTAAGTCTTGTAAATAAAGCACAGGAAAACATTTCTTTTTGGGGAAATTGTTATATAACAATTCCAGGATTAAATGAAGAGGCTCCGATAGATATGTTAGCTGCTCGTGTGATTAAATTAGTACAACAACAACTTTTCGAATATAGCCGAGATGAAAGAAATATAGGTTCTCTTATATCGAAAAAAATAGATCAACTTTATGATGCCAATGATAGCCGTTTTAAAAAATGCAATATTTTGACTAAGTTATTTGGTAATTTGAGGTATTTATTTGACTTATTTAATGGTCTTTTCTCCACACCAGCTCGTGATTGTTCCGTAACTCGGTGGAATTGGAGAGGTGAAAATAAAGGTTTTGGACTCGTATTTCGTAACATTTTTAATTACTATACTAAGAAACAGTATGAGAAAGAATTTGGTGTTTCACCATCGCGATCATTGTCCAGCCATGGATTTGAAGGGCAAAAAGAAGGCCTTTGGGTGCCTCCTCGTGATTAGGTATATATATCTATTAAATTTTATGAAAACGAGCGTCTGAACAATAAAGTTCAGACGCTTTTTTTTTAACCCCAACTTTTAAGATAAACAACTATGCGAGAACCTAGAGATTCTGGAGCTCTAAAGCTTGAATCTATTGAGTTATCTATCGCCTTATTGGCACGTTGAGTTGTTTCTTGAGCACAGGCTTCTAAAGCCCACTCTTTAACAGGCCCTGGAATTGAACATGATTCCCCTGTCGAGTCTTTAATACATTTTCCTGAAGCCTCTATAGCTACTTTTGTACAAGGGTGAACAGCAGTTTTTAAAATACTTTTTATAGGAGCTGGATCATATTCCATTCCTATAGTACTAGAACTTGAAGCAGAAACTGACATATTATAACCTCCATGGTTTTAAAAAAGTTAATATTCAAAAAAACATAAACCAATCAATACAATTTTGCAAAGAAAAAGACACATTAAATTATTTAAAAAAATTACTATATGTAAATTAACTCCATAATTTTTTTTCTCTTGCTATTAAAAATCAACCTTCTTTAAATTCTTTTTTTATTTAAGTAAAAGGAGTAGTTAATATGTCAATTTCTAACTTATTGAGTTATTTTAATCCTCTCTCATATTTTCCTTTTAAAGCAATATTTGAAAAGCCTCTTCTTGTTGAATACGAAGAATTAAGAGAACCAAGATGGCTATGCGATAATAGTGAAGAAATTTCTATTATCAGAAATGGAGAGGACTTAAATTGTCTAGTAGTTGATTTTATTACTAGAAAAAAGTTAAGACAATTCCATATAGAAAAAAATGGAAGTACAGCAGATGAAATGATCGCTTATATTAAAATAAGAAGGGTGCCTAAGAGAGAGGATAATGGAAATATTGATTTTTTAATTGGATGTAAAAGCGTATTAGATCATGAAGTTTTAATAACTAAAGATCACTGGGCTGTTACTATGGTAGACAACGGATCTAGTACGCTTGATCTTACATCATGGAGAGGTCATGCTGTTCTTCTTATTGAAAAAATGGAAAACAAGAACTATCTTATGCTAAAAGCTCATTTAGTTTCAGGAAGTACTAACGGTATTGGAAAGGTAAAATTAGAAAGAGTTGTAAAAGATGGCTATCTTGGATACTTTAAAGAAAGATTTGGACCGCTTGGAAATGGCCAAAAAACAGACACTTGGAGCCTTTCTGCAGATAGAATACAAAAAATGATCGATAACATCGAAGAAGAAATATCTATGCAGAACCGTGGAGGAGTTGGCCACATTTTCAATATGTTTGGTAGGGATTCTTGGTTCTCAAGACCTAAGAAAATTCTAGGTAAACTTTATAATCCTGATAATTGCTATACTTGGGATAAAGAGAAATTAAAGATAGCTGGCATAGAATTACCATCGGATAGAGATATCATAATTAGCTCTCCTAAAGCAAAAATTGATTTAACAAAATTAGCTTCAAAAGCAGCCGTATATGTAGCAGTTATTGGCATTTTCGATCATCCTATAGCTATAACTGAATGGATTCATTATAAAATCGGAAAGCGTGCATGGAAAGCTTTATATTCATTACGGAATGGTACTTGTAACATAAATGGAAAAACTTTTGATAATGTTGTAGCTAAAACAACGGGTTATATCGAAGAAACGGAGCTTAATACTACTGTTAATGTTGAAAAATTAGTAATTTTAGTTAAAATAAAAAATGACATTCGCTGTGTTGATATAACTGAAGATATTAAATCTTATATTTATGAATGTATAAAGCCAAAGTTTGATCTCGCCGATGACTACTGGGCTGACGATAGCGCCTCATGGGATGGCGATTATGATATATAAACCCTGAGAGTAGTGCTAATAAATCTATAAGTGTTCAATCACCGACATCTTTTCGCGATATATTAGTTGGCGAAAATGCATTTTATAAACAATCAAATTATATAAGAACTACTAAAAATGAGATGGCACAAGAAACACTACTACCTAACAGCTATATTTCTAATACTGAATATAAAATCATAACATTGATAAAACAGATTTTATCCATTATAATATTTCCAATTGGAATATATAATCTGATCCATTCCTTGATCGGCAGAGTTTTTTTTCTTCCCTCCTCCTCAAGCATCTATAAAAATGCTGCTAATATAAGTAGACAGAATATTGAACTAGCAAGTGATTGGAAATATAAACGTATCGCACTAGAAGTGGATGGATATAAAATTGATGCCGGAATTATTGGAAAAGAAAACACTTTTAACAATAACAAATGGGTCTTAACATCTCTTGGAAATGGAGAAATCTATGAAGATCAACTATGCTATGATAGGGAGTTAAAAGCAATACTTAGTAAAACCCAAGCTAATGGAATAGTCTTTAATTATCCAGGAGTTGGAGCGAGTACAGGCTCTCCAAATAGAAAAGCAATGGAAAAAGCTTATCGCGTTATGCTTGCATTTTTAGAAGATGATAAAAATGGAATAGGAGCAAAACAAATTATTGGATATGGTTATTCGATTGGCGGTGGTGTTCAAGGAGATGCTTTGAAGGTTCATAAGTTGAAAAAAGGTATAAAGTATGTATTTGTAAAAAGCAAAACTTTTTCCAATATGAGTAAACTAGTTACTTCGCGAATGAAAAGTAGAATCCTTGGATTTTTGATAAAACCATTAGGTTGGAATATGGGATCGATAGAGTCTAGTAAAAAACTACAAGCTTCAGAAATTACCATGCAAACAGCTAATGTTGAAACTTATGAGCTTCTAAATGATAGTTCTAAGATTAAGTTTGATGGAATTATCCATGAAGATGGCTCTTTAGCGAAAGCATTATTAGAAGATCCAAATTGTCCAAAAGACAATAAACTGTTTATTGGGATGCCAGAAATGCATGTTGAGAGTTTAGCTGATCCTTCATTTCTAGCTCAAAAAATAGATGAATTTCTTCATAAGGCCTAATATTATTTATCAGCGATACAATTCTAAAGATTAGTCGATAGATAACGGTTATTACATAGATTATATGTATATAATATTAAAAAATATGTGCTGAATAAAAACAGCACACAATATTTTAAGCAATTATATAAGCGCTTGGACGTGTTCGTTTGAGTGTCTGCCAGAAGTTTGCGTGTGCATCTAAAGTGTCTGGCTTATCAGGATCATAAATTTTTATGATCCACCACTCTCCTTCATTTTCCATCCATGAGCGAGCAAAAAGATGTCCCACAATAGGAACAGATTGAATTAACCCTTTTAAGAATTCACAGCCACCCTTCGCTAGATGAATGCAATGTCTAGAATCAAAAGTGAAAATAAGAGCCAAAGTATGATTCAGCATGTGTAAAACTGCCAATGCAACACGAGTTATTCCTGCAGCTACTCCCACAATTGGGACACTGGCAATATAATCCAGATTTGAATATTCAACCATTAATGAATGATCTTCATAATGTTCGGCATGATGTACTGTATCACTATAAAGAATTTTGCCAGACCAGCTAGGTAGCTTAGTCTCTATTACAATACCTTTCAATAAATCGGAAAATGATAGCATTCTCTCCTCCTTTTTTTTATTAAAAAGGGTAATATAAAATAGATTTATTTTCTTTGCAAAGATTTCTTTTGTTAGTCCACTACTGAAACTTCCGAAAAGGGTCTTCATAAGTCTCTATGTAGTAGGTTACTTTTATCCTAATCATATGGAAGATTAGATTTAGCTTGAGCAAGCGATGCAAAAGCTAAAAAAAATTTAGAATTTTCTGATAATTTTTGCAAGCAAGTCTCTTCTACTTAACCCAATATTTTATTGCAAGGTAACCGCCTGCGCCTCCTCCCATAATTGAACCTCCAATTACAACACCAGGATTATCTGCAATCGCTTTAGCTACCCAATAAGACACAGACCATGTCACTAATGAAGCAAATAATATTTTTGCGATCTGCTGCACAATATGACATGTTTCTTGTGCTTTTCCAATTAACGGAGCGCTTTCATTTTGGTGAGGGGGAGCGCTATCGGACTCTACCACTACTATTACTTCTTGACGACTAGATACACCTGAACTCATTAATTTCTCCTTTTACAATTTTTTTTTAAATAATTTTGCAAGTTAAAAAGCTAAGAAAAAAGATCTCTTCTTATTTTATTTCCCATTTTGAATTATCTGTTGTTATTGAAGACTTATTATTCATAATATTCTGTCTTTTTTTTATCAATGGCTCTAAATCTTATTTGATTTCTAAAAAAATGTAAAATTTTATTTTGACATACGCCTTTTTGATAGACAGAATAAATTACAAAACGCATTAGATTGAATCCCAAATGAAATCTCCTCATCATTTTTATAGGATTATTGTATTTCATCTGTTTTATAAGCTCACCAAAAATCAATCATTAAAATGAAAAGAACTATTTCTATTTTTTAAGGATAATGTTCTAAAGTAGTTGTAGAACTATTTTCTTGTTTTCTTTCTAATTTAAGGAGATATATTTATCAAATTTAGTTGTGCTCGACTAACATATATAGATCCATTATATTTCTTTCCATCTGTTCCCTTCAAAAGAGGTGCTCCTCCTAGTTTATACAATTTATGCCACCAATAAATACTAAAAGGAAATAAACATGGAAACCATACAATAGTTGTAACAATTATTTTAGCTTTCGAAAATCCCTTTTTAAATAAAGGCTCAGGGAAATATCCTATACCCTTAGTCTTTAAAGTTATTTTATCTTGTTTTTTTAGATTTTCCATAAATTTTTCGGCTAACTCCAGAGCTTGATCTTCTGTAATTTTATATAGTTTTTCTGTTACTCGATCTTTTAAAAGCATTGGCTGCTTATTATTATTTAAATCCAGATAGAAAAAAATAGAGTTAATTCTACTAAGCAAATCATCATCATATCCTTTAGTTTTCATATATAAATCAGCTTCCCTTTCAGTTAATGGAACATAACGTTTAAGTATTATTCTCGTAGGTTCTTTCTGTTCATTTAAAAGTGGCGCTTTAAGCCCTGTTGCTGAATCATGACTGCCTATTCCTAATGCTGAAGACATTTTTTTTACTCCTAATTAATTTTTCTTTATTTTTTAATCACATAGCTAAATAAAAATGCATATCATAGTAAAGATGAAATTTTAACTCAATACGATTATTAAAATAAATAATTGATACTTTGATGTGACTGCAGCTAATTTTTAATTGTTAAATTACCTTCAAAAGATTTAATATCTATGACCAGATTTAACTAACTGAAATACATAATATTTTAGCCATTATATGAAATTTACATTTTTAAAAATTCCAGTCCTTATTCATTTCTCTTTTTGGATCTCTTTAGTATTCTTTGTCGGAATATACGACTCATTATCTTATGAAAAACTAATACTTGGATTAGTTTTTATATTATCTTTGCTTTTTCATGAATACGGTCATGGCCTAGCCGCTCAGTATTTCGGGAAAAATCCAAAAATAGATTTAGTTGCCTTTGGAGGATATACCTCATATTACGACACCTCTTTAACAAAAAAACAAAGATTTTTAATAACTTTAAATGGTCCGTTATTCACTGGTATTTTAATACTTTTATCATACTATATTCTCAAAGCTAATATTTCCCTCAATTACTACATGAGGTATTTCTTATATGTAACTATGAGATTAAATATATTTTGGGGCATTATTAATCTCGTTCCAATTTATCCTTTAGATGGAGGAAAACTCCTAGCTTATATATTAGAAACTTCATTTGGACAAAAAGG
>SDBT01012910.1_pt1 | contig 13403 bp, 7 predicted proteins | sample 2277101 | NCBI WGS metagenome assembly SDBT01 (sample SAMN10404973, study PRJNA504765) | marine sediment metagenome | isolation source: marine sediment core GS10_PC15, 103 cmbsf | place: Arctic Ocean: Southern Knipovich Ridge | collected 2010 | reverse complement strand
GTGCTGGTCGGCTTGACGGTCGTGTACTTCGTGCTGGCGCCGGGCCCGGTAGCGCACCCCCGCTTCCGGGTGCCGATCGCCCCGTTGATCTCCATCGCCGCGGCCGCGGGCGTCTGCTGGATCACCGCCAGGCTCATTTCCAGGCGGCGGGCTTGCTCGTCACCGGAGTGAGCGTGGGCTTGAAGGCGAAGCGTTTCAGCGTCAGCTTCATTTCGGCCAGGCTCCGGGCGGGGACAGTCAGCTTGACGACCCGCCGGCCGACCTTGTGCTTGGCGCTCCCCGTGGTGATCTCGTCGATACGGTGCTGGCCGTAGAAACCGCCCACCAGGTTCACCGACAGCGGCTCGGCCGTGGTGTTGCACAACTCCAGGTGCACGCCGCCGGGCCCGACGCGGCGAACCAGCGCCGCCAGCCCGACCGGCAGGCCGGGGATGTCGTCGTCGCGGCGGTAACCCACCGCCGCCGGGTTGGGCGCGCCCGCCCGCCCGTTGTCGTACACGCCGAAGAAGCTCCCGTCCATCAGCCCGAACGAAATCGGCCGGTACAGGGCGTACTCGGTGAGCTGATCCCCGCTGCCGGGCATCTTCGTGGCGTCGGCGACCCGCTTGTGCCGCTTGTTGACCTTGAACAGGTCCAGGTCCATGGCCGCGCGCATGTACTTCTCGCCGCCGATGCCGAAGTACGTGAACATGTGCCACTCGAGCAGGCGTTTTTCGGGCTGGGCCTGGTCCTCCGGCAGCTTGCCAAGCGCGGCGTAGTACTTGCGGATGCGCTCGCCGGCCTTGGGGTCGAAGGTCATGGAGTAGGGCCGATCGATCAGCTTGGCCATCCAAGCCATGTAGCCCTGGCCCTGGCCCGTCTTGGGGCGGGACCACGTCTGGCCGTCATAGTGGGCCACGGGCAGGCCGTCGGGGCGGACGCCGAAGAGCACGTCCAGCGAGCTGTTCACGCCGGCCATGTGCTTGGGGTCGCCCGCGTCCATCAACATCATCGCCATCGGCCAGGCGTGCAGCCAACGGGCCGTCAGATTGACGCCCGTGCGCTTGTAGCCCCACTTGGTCAGGCCCGTCCACCAGGTGGCCGTGGCCTTGCCCGTGCTGGAATCGGCGCAGAACGGCATCATCCCGCCGTTGGCGGCCGCCAGCTCGTTCCACTTGCCGCCGTACTCCAGGGCCCAGCGGCGGTACTTCTCATCGCCGGTGGTCATGTACGCCCGGAACGCAGCCAGGATGAACATGCCGTTGAGCACCTCGTCGCGCGGGGGGCGCTTGGCCCGGCGGGCACGCTGGTCGCCCCCGGCCGTGTCCAGCCAGACGTTCTTCATCAGCCGCGTCTTCGCGTTGTAGTTGCGGGAGATGACAATGTCGACGACCTTGCGGTTCTGCTCGGCCAGTTCGGCGTTGTGCGGGTCGAGTTCCATGCACGCCCAGAGCATCTGGTACAGTTCGCCCATGTGCTCGGCGTCGTAGCCGTGGGTGTAGAAGCCATCGGTGAAGCTGCCGTCGCGGACCATCTTGCGGTAGACGTACTGCCACAGCCGGACCATGCCGGCGCGGGTCTTGTCCGAGCCGACCAGCAGCGCGAAGCGGTCCCAGGTGCTGATGCCCTCGACGGCGTCGTCGGCCTGGCCGACGTGGACGTTGAAGGTGGGCTTGCCCGTCTGTGGGTCGATGAACTTGTCCAGCAGGCTCTCGGCGAAGGCGTTGCTCTTGGCGGCCAACTCCACCTGGGCGGTCGCCCATTCGGGCGGGCGCGCCACCGGCCGGCCGACGGAGATCCCCGGATCCCCCGCAAGCAGATCGTCCACACCACACCACATCGCCGCAGCGACGCCCAGTAACGCAATACAAGCGATCTTCTTTTTCATGGCCGAAGGATACCTTTCTCGCTGAGCCCATGCAAATGGCCACCTTCCCCGGCGGCATAGTTGTTCAACACACGCCCCCGCCGGTCGTTCCTGGCGAATCACAATACGCCTGCGCGCGCAATCGCGGCGCCCGTTGGCGGCGCCGTGCGGGGAAATCCAATCTTTCGGCCTCCGCCCCGGCCGGGAGTTACGAAACTCGCCCGCCCCTTGGCGACGCCCTTGCGCGCGCACAGCGCGGCGCGCCCGGTAAGTATGAGGGACGCGCGCTTCGACGAGCCGCGCCAGAAGCAACCTGACAACCGAATAGAGAACCCAAGGACGGCACATGTTTCCGACGCAAAGTGCGCGCGCACGAGTGTCGCGGCGAGAAAGCTCGTTTTGCGACGCACCCTGCGCGCGCAAAAGTGCCTCGCGCGTGGCCGCCACCGACTTACGACCGCAGGCCCGCCGGAGAAACGGTCACAAACGGTCACAAACGGTCTCAATCGGTCAGGAACGGTCAGCAACGGTCACAAACGGTCACAGTCGGTCACAACGGTTCACAGCCGGTCAGAACCTGACAGCAGGCAATAGGGACTAGGCAACAGGCAACAGAGGCAAGGCAATAGGCAGCAGAGACAAAGCAACAGGGACGATGGACTTGGAATCAGGAACTCGGGGCCTGGGAGCGGAGAACTTGCCGCTGGGGGCTGATCCGGGCGCGTCAGGCCGGCGCGGGGTCGAAGTCGGCCAGCTTGGTGGCGAACTCCTCCACGACCCAATTGGGCGTGGAGGCCCCGGCCGTGATGCCGGCAGTGTTGCTGCCGGCGACCATCTCGGGGCGGAACTGGCCCCAGTCCTCCAGGTGATGGGTGAGCACGCCCTGCTCGCGGCACAGCCGGGCCAGCTCGCAGGTGTTGGCCGACTGGAGCCCGCCCAGGACGAACATCACCTCCACGTCGCGGGCCAGCTCGACCGCCGCCACCTGGCGGTGACGCACCTCGTTGCAGAGCGTGTTGACCACCTTCACCTCGGCGTAGCCGCGGGCGACGATCCGTCCGACCATCCGGCCGAAGTGCTCCACCGAGTGGGTCGTCTGGCAGATGATCCCCAGCTTGCCGCCGTCGGGCAGCCGGTCCAGCTCGTCCGGGGAGTCCACGCAGATCACGCCGGGCGCATACCCGCAGACGCCGCGCACCTCCGGGTGGCTGGACTGGCCGATGACGACCACCTGGTAGCCCTCCTGCCGAAGTTCGGCGACGATCCGCTGGGCCCGCTTGACCAGTACGCAGGTGGCGTCGATGATCTCGACGCCCTTGTCGGCCAGCCGGGCGAGCGTCTCGGGCGCTTCGCCGTGGGAGCGCACCAGCACGATGCCGCTGACGGCCTCCGGGTCCTCGGCGACCTTGAGCCCCTTGCGAGCGAGCTCCTCGACGACCTGGCGATTGTGGATGATCTCACCGAGGCTGGTGATCTCGCCGCCACGGGCGAGGGCTTCCTCGGCCGCGCGGATGGCGTTCTCGACGCCGAAGCAGAATCCGAGTTTCCGGGCGAGCTTGACTTTCATGGCGCTACTGCCGGTCCGCCCCGCCCGAGTGAGCGACGGGCGCGGGGCACACCGGTAGAGTCTAGGAAGTGGGCACCGGGCGTGTCAAAGCCTTCACCCCGCCACGGACTCCGCCGAGCCGACCGCGACGCGATTACGCCCGGCCCGCTTGGCGTTGTACAGGGCGGCGTCGGCGGCGTTGACCAGGGCGTCCATGTCGGCCATGGGAGAATCCTCGCTGGCGACCGCGCCCAGCGAGAGACTCAGCGAGACCGCGCACTCGGGAATCGCCAGCGGCCTGGCGGCGATCTGCCGGCGAAGCCGCTCGGCCAACTCGACCGTGCTGGCGACGTCGCAGCCCGGCAGCACGATCAGGAACTCCTCGCCGCCATAACGCCCGACGGCGTCGTAGTCGCGCAGGGTCTCGGTCATCCGCTGGGCCACTTCGCACAGGGCGGTGTCGCCGGCCTTGTGGCCGAAGCGATCGTTGATGTCCTTGAACATGTCCAGGTCGGCCATGATCACCCCGACCGAAGTGCCTTCCCGATTGCTGTGGCTGATGGCGTGCTGGAGGAAGTCCAGGATGGCCGAGCGGTTCAGCAGGCCCGTGAGGTAGTCGTGCGTGGCCTGCTGCTGGAGGGCCTCGCGGGCGGCGATCAGTTCCGCCTGGAGGTCGAGGATTCGTACGGCCGCGCTGAGCCGCATCCGCAGTTCCTCGGGATCGAAGGGCTTGGTGATGTAGTCGTCGGCGCCGGCGTTCAGGCCGCGGACGATGTCCTGCTTCTGCCCCCGGGCGGTCAGCAGGATGACATAGGTGTACTCGGCGCCGCGGCGGGCGCGGATATTCCGGCACAGTCCCAGCCCGTCGATCACGGGCATGGTCCAGTCGAGGATAGCCAGCCGGGGCGCGTCGTCGTGGTCGAGGAGGTCCCAGGCCTCTCCGCCATCGTCGACGGCGACGACCTCATGGCCCCACTTTCGCAGCGTGGTCTCGAGCAGGCGGCGGGACACGACTTCGTCGTCGGCAATCAGGATTCGCACGAGGGAGTCTCCTTCACCAGTGCGGCCAATTCTTGCATTACGCGGTCGATCTCTTCGGTCAGCGCATCGACGGCCGGTCCGGCCGAGTCCGCCGGGCCCTTCCGCGCGATCGTCTCCAGGTGGTACGCGGCGTCGAAGGCGTCTTTGGCTGAGAAGTTACTCACCGAGCCCTTCAGGGTGTGGGCTGCCCGTCCGAGCCGCTCCATGTCGCCGGCCGCCAGGGCCTCGCGCGCCTCCGTGACCATGGGGGGGGCATTCTCGAGGAACAGGCCCGCCAGTTCGGCCAGCAGGTCCTCATCGCCCCCCATTCGCTGGAGAGCGGCGGCGGGATCGACGGCCCGGCGGCAGGCAGGCTCGGCCCGTGTCTCGGCTGGCTCGGTGGTCACGCGTGCGTCCGGAATCAGCCGGGCGATCTCCTCGAACAGCACCTCCGTGCGGACCGGTTTGGGAACGTACCCGTCCATGCCCGCGTTGAGACAACGCTGGCGGTCGCCCTTCAAGGCGTGGGCGGTCATGGCGATGATCGGCACATGGGCGCCGTGGGCGGCCTCGGCCTGGCGGATGGCGCCGGTGGCCTCGAGCCCGCCCATCTCCGGCATCTGGACATCCATCAGGACCAGGTCGAACGCGCCCGGCCTGAAGGCGTCGATGGCCTCCCGCCCATTGGCGGCCACGGTGACCGCGTGCCCGACGGCGGACATGAGCCGGACGGCGAGCTTCTGGTTGATCAGGTTGTCCTCGACCAGCAGGACCTTCAGACGCCGCCCCTGTTGCGACGGTTGCCGGCCGCCCGCATCCAAATGGGCTTGCTGCTCGCCGGGCGTCCCCAGAGCCGATCGCACGGCCTGGAACAGGTCCGACAGTTTGACCGGCTTTGTCCGATACGCCGCCACGCCCAACTCCCGGCAGCGGGCGACGTCCCCCGGCGCGCTGCCGGAGATGAGCATGAGCACGGCCGCAGACGCCAGGTCCGCCGACGCTTTGATCTTGGACGCCAGGAGGAACCCGTCCGCATCGGGCATGTCGCCGTCCGCCAGCACGAGCGGGAACCCCCGCCCGTTGCGGGCGGCCCGCTTGAGGACCTTCATCGCGGCCGCGGCGCCGTCGGCACAGACGGGCTTCATCCCCCACTGCGCCAGCGCCTCCTGGAGAACGCGACGGGTGGTCTCGTTGTCGTCGACCACCAGCACCGGCAGGTTCTCCAGGTCGGCCATCCCCGCGGGCGGCGCGGCCGGGCGGCGAATGCCGAAACAGGCGGTGAAGTGGAACACGCTGCCTTCGCCCAGGCGACTCTCCGCCCAAATCCGCCCGTCCATCATCGGCACTAGCTGCGAGCAGATCGCCAGCCCCAGGCCCGTCCCGCCGTACTTGCGGGTGGTGGACCCGTCGGCCTGCGAGAACGCCTCGAAGATCGCCGCCAGTTTCTCCGGCGAGACCCCGATTCCCGTATCGCGCACGCTGAAGTGCAGGTAGGTCCGCCCGTCGCCCGTCGATTCCGCCTCCACCCGCAGGACCACTTCGCCCGCCTCGGTGAACTTGACGGCGTTGCCCACCAGGTTCATCACGATCTGCCGCAGCCTGGCCGGGTCGCCCGTCAGCTCGGCGGGCACGTCGGCCGGCAGGTCGCAGATCAACTCCAGGGACTTCTCCTGGGCACGGACCGCCAGCGTGCGGATCGCATCGAACAGGCAGTCATGCAGGTTGAAGTCGATCTGTTCCAGCTCGAGCTTGCCCGCCTCGATCTTGGAGAAGTCCAGCACGTCGTTGAGCAGGTGCATCAGTGAGTCCGCGGAGTTCTTGACGACGTGGAGGTACTCGCGGTGCTCCTCGGACAGCGTTGTCTGCAGCGCCAGCTCGGTCATGCCGATGATGCCGTTCATCGGGGTGCGGATCTCATGGCTCATGTTGGCGAGGAACTGGCTCTTGGCGACGTTGGCGGCCTCGGCCGCGGCGGCCATCTCGTTGGCCTGCTTGACGGCCCCGGCGAGCTGGCGGTTAGTCCGCTCCAACTCCCGGTTGGCCTCGACCGCCTGCGTCCGGGCGCGGGACAGATCATCCACCATGTTCAGCGACGCGGTGCGGGCGCCCTCGAGCTGCTCGGCCCGGAGTTCCAGTTCCTTGTTGGCCTGCTCGGCCCCGTCGCGGGCCTGAACCAACGCCTCGCGGGAACGCACGCGCTCAGTGATGTCACGGATGATCTCGCAGACGACCTGCCGCCCCTGAAGCGTGAAGCTGCTGGCGGAGACCTCCACCGGAAAACGCGCGCCGTCCTTCTTCCGGTGGTAACGGAGCGGGGTCTTGTGGAGCTTGTCCTCGAGCGTCTGCCGGAAGGTGTCCTCCGTCTGGTCCGGCTCGCCGGTGACGTCCATGACCGTCAGCTCCAGGAATTCCTCCCGGCTGTAGCCGTACATCTTCACGGCCGCATCGTTCACGTCGAGCATCTGCCGGGTCTCGGCGTCGATGACCATGATCGTGTCGGACTCGGTCGCGAACAGCAACCGGTACTTCTCCTCGCTTTCGGCCAAGGCGTCCTTGGCCCGCTTGCGCTCGGTCACGTCCTCGATGGTGCCGACGTAGTATTGCGGCACGCCGTCCAGGTCCCGAACCGCCCGGGCGCTGATGGAAATCCAGATCTCGCTGTGATCGCGCCGATACGCCTGGACCACAAAGTCGGAGACGGTATCGTTCTGCTTCAGCGTCCGGATGAGTTCATCCCGGCGTGCGTCATCCAGGTTTGCCTGCTTGTACACGTCCTTGGCGTGGCGCAGGAGCCGCTCGGGCGAGTCGTATCCCAGCAGGCGTGCCAGGGCGGGGTTGGCGCTGATGGGTTTGCCTTTGGGGGAGATCTGGAAAATGCCGAGGGCGGCGGTTTCGAAGATGTCGCGGTACTTCTGCTCGGCCCGGTCCAGCGCCTCGGCCGCTCGGCGGCGCTCGACGGCGTGGCGGCGGTCCGACTCCAGGCGGATGCGTTCCTTCTGGTTGCGGTAGCTGACGTAACCGGCCGCGACGAACAGCACCATCAGCCCGGCGGCCAGAAGATTCGTCTTGCGAGCGTTGTCCCTGATCGGCCCGGAGATTTCCGACTTGGGCGTGACCAGCGCCAGCCCGAAGCGGTTGGTGCCGATCCGGATCGGCGTGAACGCCGCCAGTTCCGTCCTGGCCGCCCGGGCGTTCCTGTACTCGGTGGCGCCATTCCGCCCGGCCTGCACGCGCCGGCGGAGCTGCCGGACCTGCTCGGCCGCATACGCGTCGGCCTCCGTCGCGGGCGGGCCCTGGCGACGCTCGATCTCCTGCCACGTGCGCCCGAGGTAATCGCTGCGCGGATGATGCAGCAGCCGGCCCTGATCGTCGACGACCCAGCAGCGAACGCTGCGCCCCAGCCGCACACCCGCCAGCGCCTTGGGCCAGAGCCTCGCCAGGTTGACCCCGGCGTGAACGGTGCCGCGGAACTGCCCCTTGTCAACGATGGGCGCCACGATCCGGACGACCTGCGATCCCGACCCGATCTTGCACGGCGCGGGCCGGCCGATGAAGGCACGCGCGGTCTGGCGGGCGCCGATGAACTCGGGCCAGTCTGCGATGTTCTTCGGGGCGCTGGGGCCGGGGCTCCAGAATACCAGGTCGCCTTTCTCGTCGGCGACGGCGACGTTGCTGAGCAGCTGCCCCTGAAGCCACAGGTAGGATTCCAGTTCCGTCTGGATTTCGGTGTTTCGCTCGGCCACCTTGGGGTCGCGCGCCAGGTACACCAGGTCGGTCTCGATGCCCTTGAGGACGTCCTCCACGTTCGCGGCAATGCTGCGAGCGGCGGACAGTTGGTTCTGCTGATACGCCGCCACGATCGACCGTTCGTAGTCGTCGTGGTTGCGAAACATCATCATGACGATCACGCCGGCCAGTGCCACGGCCAACACCAGCGGCGCCAGACGCTTGATGTGGAAGACCCTAAACACCCTGGCCGCCCTCCGCGTGCTCTTCGGCGAAGGCCAGTTCGTACGGCGGCGCCGCGCCGGCTTTGCGCGCCATTTCGTTAACCTCGCGCTTCAGTTCCACCATCCGCAGTTCCCGGCCCGTGGCCAGGCGGTTGAACTTCTCCAGGTCCGCCAGCATCTCTTTGAGCTGCTCCTGGGAGGAATGCGCCTCGGTCACGTCGTCCACCATCTCGACGACCGCGACGATTCGCCCATCGGCGTCCGTGATCGGACTGGCGATGATCCGATAGTGCCTCACGCCCTCGGCCGTGTGGGTGACGGCTTCGGAGGTGTGCACCTTCCCGTCCGCCAAGGCCTCCACGACGGGACAGTACGAGCATGGCTCGTCCCGCGGCGGGTCGTTGAAGCTGGCGTAGCAGATCGGCTTGGCCGAAACATCGATGGCCGGGAACCACTGCTGCATCTGGCGGTTGAGCGAGAGGATCTGCATCTCGGGGCTGACCACGGAGACGCCCACACCCACGTTGTCCAAGATGGCCCGCAGGCGATCCTCCGAGAACTTCAACGCCTCTTCGGCCGCCTTTCGCTCGGTGATATCCTCGACCAGGCCGTCGAAGTAGGTGATCTGGCCGGCTGCGTCGCGGGCGGCATTGGCCGTCACCGCCCCCCAGATCACCGTGCCGTCCGCCTTGCGGAGTTCCAACTCCTCGGCCACCACCTTGCCCGCCGCCAGCAGCTTGTCCGAGAAGGCCTGGCGCTTGGCGGGGTCCACGTACAGATCGCACGTCCGGGCCTGCAGGAATTCCTCGACGCAGTCGTACCCGAACATCTTGGCGATGGCGGGATTGGCCATAATGAACTTCCCCACCGGCCCCGGCGTGTTCCGGTACAGGCCTATGGGAAGGTCGTGGATGAGGCTGCGGTATCGCTTCTCCGACAGCCGCAGCTCCGCGTCGATGCGTCTGCGCTCGGTAACGTCGCGGAGGATGCAGCGGCTGGACAGGAAGGTCCCGTCCTCGGCGCGCCGGCTGGAAGAGTTGCCCTCGAAATGGAGTATTTTCCCGTCCCGGCTGCGCCAACGGACCTCGTACATATGCTCCTCGCCGGCCTGGAGCCTGTCGAGGGTCCGGCCGATGGCGGCCCGGTCGTCCGGGTGGACCAGGTCGCTCAGGACGTTCATGCCGATCAGTTCGTGGCGGGGGTAGCCGGTCACTTCGGCCCCGCGATGGTTGATGTCGAGGATCGTGCCGTCCGCGCCGACGGCGAGGATCACGTCGCTGGCCGACTCGAACAGCTCGCGGTAGTTCTGCTCGCTTTCGGCCAGGGCGATCTCGGCGTGGTAGTGCCGGCGGATGCGTCGGGCGAGGCTGCGGGCGCCGACGGCGATGCCGACCAGTCCCGCCAGCCACAGCAGCGCGTACCCGCCGACCGTAATGGCCAGGGTCTTGCCGCTGGCGGCGTAGAACGGCGCCATGGGCACCGCCACGCTGATGCCTCCCCGCACATCGCCGAGCTTGTACCCCTGGGAGGCGTGGCAGTTCAGGCAGCCGGCTTCCGTGGCCAGCGGGCGCATCAGCCGCATGTACGGCTGTCCGTCCACCGCCTCGACCGCGCTGACTTCGGGGTGGCCCCGCTCGAACGACTCCAGCGCCTCCCGCTCCCACGGATCGGGCGCGTTGCCCGGACGGATCGGCTTGAGGGAGGTGATGTGCCCCCGCGTGCGGACGGCCTCTCGGCCGATCTCGTGGACCTGGCGAGTCATGTAGGCGGGATTGATGAGTGTCAGCTTGCGCCCCGACAGCGTGGTGATGTCCCGTTCGGGGACATCCAAGTACTCGTTGGGGGGAGTGTTCTCGTCCACGGGCACGTAGACCCCGCCGTACTGCGCGTTCCATCGCCGGTAGAGCACGTCCTTGTCGAAGTTCTCCCGCGCCATGATGCGTGCAGCCTCGATTACCTCGCAGCGCTGCTCGCGCACGTGCAGCGCCAGCAGCACGGCCACCAGGGCCGTCCAACACGCCGCCACCAGCCAGGCGTATCGGGCAAGTCGCAGCGGGCGCAGCGGCTGCCGGCTGCCGGAAGCATCCCCCCCGGGCTTAACTGTTCTCACTGGCACTGCCAACGACGCACTCCCCTTGGGCTCGCAACTGCCGGCCTTGATCCTACGCTCCACGGAACATGCCTCCGGCACTTCTCACGCCGGCCATCGGCTGTGATGAAGTCCTCGCAGACCCCGACCCGAAGTTCGTCAATTACATCGACACGGAGTGGGCCGGACTTCACTTAGAGAACCGGCGAAAGAGATGCTGTAACCACTTGGAGGCACATGGCTTGCAGGATGGCTCGCCCCCCGGACCCCCCCGCGGGCACTATGGGTCGCGGAAGCGCGGCGCAATCAGGCAGAGCATCACCAGGCAGGTGCACATCAGCACCAGCTCCAAGCCCCCCAGTTGCCAGCGCAAGACCGGCCTGAGGGCGGCCAGACGGCTGAGGTAATCCCCCATCGCAGCCGGCGCACCTCCCCCGATGGGCAGGCAGATCATCAACGCCGCCAGAACTGACGCAGTCTTCCGATGCATAGTCACGCCCCAACCTGGATTGCCAGCTACGGACCCGACACAGCAGCTTCGCCGCCCGTCCGCAACTCAATCACGCCTCGAACGTCCATCGTTCGGCAGTCCCCTGCAGTGTACGATTCAGTCGCCGCGGGCGCCGGGGTGATTGGGGTTGGAACCGGCCGTGGAGGCGTCGGTTACCGCGAGCGGCACACGGGATAGCTGATGCCCCCGGCAGGAAAGACGATCACGCGCTTGGGCCCGTCCCCCAGCAGGGCCTCGGCCGTGGCGAACGCCTCGCCCGGCTCGGCGAGGACGTCCATCCCCGGCATGGAGGCGCCTTCCTCGACCAGCTTCTCTGACACCACGATGACCGCCGCACGCTGGATCACCTGCAGCGCCAGCCGGACGAAAAAGGCCGCATCCCCCGCCAACTGCGGCACCATGCGGGTCAAGACCGAACCCAGGGAGTCCGCCCCCAACAGCCGAACGATACGGCGGACCCACTTGGGACTGATCGGCAGCGAGACCGTCGGCATGTTCGCCCCGTCGGCGCAGCGGGTCAGGCAGATCAGCACGCCGTTGTCGCGCACGGCCCAGGCGGCGTGAGCGATGGCCTTGAAACTCTGCCACAGATCGACGTCGCGCGGGTAGGCCGCGGCGATGACCACGTCCGCCGGCGAATCGATCACCACGCCGCAGCCGGCGGCGCACTGCTTGGCCAGCATCCGCTGGCAGGCCAGCACGTCCCCGGCCGCGATGGCCGCGAGCCTGTCGGAGGCGTCGAGGAGGTACTGCACGCCGAAGGTCATTCCCCGCCGCTCGTCGATGGCCTGCCCGGCGGCGTCGATCAGCCGGCGCATCCGATTGGCGGCGTGATCCTGCCCGACCATCTGCTGGGGGCGGCGCGGCACCCCCGCCAGGTGCATCTGCCGGATCGACTCCAACGCCGCGCAGCCCGGCAGCAGCATCTTGTAGCCGCCGCCGAAGCCGGCCTGAAGGTGCGGGCTCACCGACGTGATCACGATCCGCAGGTCCGCGTTGGCCACGCGGCGATCGATCCGCAGGTCCACCATGGCCGGGCCGTCACGGACCGTCCCCATGCGCGTGAACGCATCGGACCTGGTCCAGGGATTGCTCCGCCAGCGAATGCGCGACGCCAGGGCGCCGAGCTTCTCGGCGGCTTGGGCGTCCTTCAAGGCCGGATGCATGCCCGTGGCGAAGACGATCTCGACGTTCTTGTCCGGGATCTGGGCGTGATCCAGTTCGCGAAAGACCACCTGGAGGATTTCCGGCAGCGGGCTGTGGCGGGTGACGTCCTCGACAATGACGGCGATTTTTCCCGTCCGCCGCGCGGCCAGCAGTTTGCCCAGCGCGGGGGCGCCTTCCGGGCGGGTCAGGGCGTTGGCCAGGTGCTCGGCCCAGCCGTCGGCGGCCGCGGCGATGGCGGGCGCGGCGACCTGCTGGACGGTCCACCCGGCCGGCAGGCGCAGGGCCAGCGGCTCGTCCCCCCACGGTAATGAGATGTCAGCCATTTGCTGATTATTCTCTCGCCGACGGGTCCCATCCGCGGACCCGGGCCGATCAGACGGGTTGGGAAACGCCGGCCGGAAGCTTCCGGCCAACGACCACATGGTAAACGCCGAGCGGCTCGCCGTGCACGACAAATCGCCCGAACCCGGCTTGGGCCATCAGACCCGAAACCTCCTCGGGCGAGCGATGAATCATATGCAGATTGAACACGCGCCGGAAGAACCGGTCGGTGCCGTGCGCGTTGGACAGGGAGTTGAACACGATGGGTGAGTCGGCATCCATCACCTCCGCGACGGCCGAGGCGATGGAGACGATCTGCTCGTCGGTTAGGTATTCGCAGATACCCAGCATCTTGACCACGTCGGGCGGCTCGTGGAGGAATTCGTGCAGCTCGCGGACGTCGGCCTGAATGTACTGGACGCAGTCGGCCAGGCCCCGCTGGGCGGCCAGGCTCAGCCCGAACTTGAAGGCATCGGAGTTGATGTCCACCAGCGTCGCCCGGGCCGGCGCCGACGCCTGGGCCAGGGCGTCCAGGATGATCTGTCCGGGCCCGGCCCCGAGGCACAGCACGTGCGCCGGCGGGACTTGTCCGTCCGTCGCGTGGGTGGCCCGGGCGGCATCGATCTCCCGGGCGATCAGGTACGAGCCCAGCCGCTTGCGGTTGCGCAGGGCCGTGGGCATGGTCCCGGCCGACACCAGGATCCGGTCGGCGACTTGCCGACACCGCCCGTTGTAGCTGATCACCATGCTCCGCCAGCCGCCGGGATCGGACCAGTTGGCCATCGCCAGCTCGCTCTTGGTCACGCGCAGCACCCACCGCAGCCAACTCGCGGGCAGATGGTTGGCGAAGGGATTGAACAGGGCGCGCTTGAGCAGCCGTCGGCCAAGCGAGAACCTCTCAAATCCAAGCTCGGGCGGGAGATCGTCGGGCCCCTGGAAAGTCATAGTCATGG
>SDBT01012909.1_pt1 | contig 13403 bp, 13 predicted proteins | sample 2277101 | NCBI WGS metagenome assembly SDBT01 (sample SAMN10404973, study PRJNA504765) | marine sediment metagenome | isolation source: marine sediment core GS10_PC15, 103 cmbsf | place: Arctic Ocean: Southern Knipovich Ridge | collected 2010 | reverse complement strand
TCTTCTTATATTTCTTATTAATAAGAAGGAGTGTTATAGTCTCTCTATACCTCATAGATGACCGAGTAGGTGCTATTATTTTCACTGAAATTTCACTGAAAAAAATTATAATTCAGTAAGTGAACCGAAAAAATCCTTCTATATTTACCCTTTCTAACTCAGTAATTAGAATACGACCTTTTCATTGTTAACATATGTCAAGGGTACTTCTTAATACTCTCATCTTCTTTATTATTCATTGAATAATAAGGAGTGTTATAGTCTCTCTATACCTCATAGATGACCGAGTAGGTGCTATTATTTTCAGCGAAATTTCGCTGAAATTTTAGTGAAAAAAAAACCTAGCGTAAAAAAACAATTGCAGATGAACAATTTGGAATTTGATTACGAAGCACCAGATGAATTCGTGGGGACAAGTGGAACATTTGAATTTGCAGTTTTTGGGATTGTTCTGGACAATAAGATGGAAGATATAGATCTTGACGTGCCCGAGGAATATGTTGGGTTAGAGGGAAAATACAAAATTTTTGAGGATAAAATTGAGCTTGATTTTGTTAGTTCTATTCCTTTATCTGAAGTTAAAGAAGTTATGCCAGATGTTTTGGTGGGAATGATAGGAACTTATTTGATCACAAAAGAAGGAGTAAAGTTCGATCCTTTCAAAAAGTCAACATATGAAAATCTTTTATTAGCAGTGGAATACGGTATAATGCCTGAAGTTGAGCGTCTATTGGATGAAGGAGTTGTATTGGATGAAAAAGTAATAACACTTGCGATAAAATACGGTCAATCAGAGATTGTCGAATTTCTTCTTGATCGAAAAACTCCTTATGATCGTCATGTATTGGAGCAAGCGGCCGAAAATAATCATCCGGAAATTCTTAAAATGCTTCTTGAACGAACAGATCTTTTGGATAATGATGAGACTAATCTTGAAGAAATGCAGTGGGAAATAATCGGCGCAGCTGCTGAAAATAATAATGTAGAAATTGTTGAAATGCTTCTCGAACTAAAATTCTCTATTCACGAAGATATTATATATGAGGTTGTCCAACAAGGTTATATAGATATTCTTAGATTATTTATGAAATATAATATACCTGTATCAATGGGAGAAATGATGAAAGTAGCTGTCAAACACAACAGGATAAATATCGTCAGATTTCTCATGGAACATGGAGCATCTGTTAATGAAGGTCTAGTACGTCTGGCAATGAAAGAAGGAAATAAAGAAATTGCCGCACTATTGAACCAAAAAATGGGGCGTAAATTACCAACATTCAGACGACGTTAAATATTGTTGAATGATTGTAGGAATCTTGGTATTCAGATTACGGAATGAATATTCCGTAATCATTGATATTTCCGAAACGTAGCCGTGTTTTCTTAATGAGTTTTTCAATTTCGGGATTGAAAGGTACCAGATCTTGTTTTTGCCGCGATATAATTTCCATCACTTGATCTAGTATGTTTCTCCGCCTCGCCAGATAAAATAATTAAAATCGTTCTGCTTAAATTGACAAGAGCAACAGTAAAGATGTAAGTAAAATTGTCTACTACTAAAACAGAATGGATATTGTATTTGACAAGTACATAAAACAGAACCCAGAGTTTTTCGACGAAAAACTAGACTTATTAATTGGAAGAAAATTCACTTTCAATGTCATATCTAAGGGAAAGAATCACATTGAAGTAGCGGAAAATGTGTTTATTGCTGGAACAGGGTTTTCTCCTGTGTTCAAAGCTACTATTGTTGAAGTAGTTCCCTTTCTGATTATAGGGCCGGTAGAAAGAATCCCTCTTTTACCAAAAACCAAACATGAGACTAAAATATCCATGGAAAACAGAGTAGAATTGGTAGAACAGGCAATATATGATGATTCCATTGAAGAGTTTAGTAAGTATCTGAATGAAGATTTGTACAATAGTTAATCGTGGGATGACATATTGGAAATCGTATATGAGTATGATAAGCCGAAAATAATAGAGGTTATACTCAATAAGGGTTTCTGGGAATCTAATATGTTTATATCATTAATCGGGAGATCAGATGTTGTGAAATACTTAATTAGCAGGAATGTACCTATACCTGACGAAGCTTTGGTGGAGGCTGGGATACTCGGTTATGCAGAAACAGTGAAAACAATAGTTTCTGAGGTGAAAACTGTACCGGAACATATACTAAGAGACATAATATGCGCTGGTTTCGTAATCGAAACCAGCGAAGAAGATATACTTACAATAGTTAAATCGTTATATCATAATCAATTAACAGCGCATGACATGGCAACTGTCGCATCGCTAGGTCCGACCATTGTTAAATATCTATTGAAAAATGGCGCTCCTGTAGATACACGCGCCGTAAAAGTCGCAATTGAAATTGGAGATCTTGAAACTATAAAGATTTTACTTGAATATAAGGTTCCTGTTGATAAAGCCATGACCGCATTTGCTTTCACAAAACGTTTACAGATTGCTAAATACCTGTTCGAAAATGGGTCATATATAGATTCAACAGCTGTAAAGGCTGCAGCTGAAAGTGGAAATCTGGAAGGTGTTAAATATTTAATCAGAAATAATGCTCCCATAGATTCTGAAGTTATGAACATCGCAGTCGGTAGTTGGAAACTAGAAGATATCAAATACTTGTTTGAAAACAATGTTCCCGTTGACAATAAAACAGTATTGGCTTCTGCGATGAAAAACAGAAAAGTATTAGATGTCGTTGAATACTTACTTAAAAAAGATATTCCAATAACAGATGCATCGGTGAGAGCTGCTGATAAACGTGGTCATATAGAGTTAGCGAGATATCTTTATCAAACATCGTTCGAACAAGAAATGAAAGATACAATTCCAGTTCGTGATATAATCCACAAATGCAATTTAACTCTAAAAATATTTAAATTCAGGAGATTTTAGGGAGTATATATCTTGGCATGATTATAACAGAAAAGCGATTTTTATGTTTTTTTTAGTTTTTTCAGTCTGAAAAATCTGTGAAAGAAAATGGATTATGCAACGGAGAGAACTTTCACTGATCAACACTATCGATTGAAAGAATTTTAATACATTTTCAAATAGTATAAGTGAAAACCTGTATCACGCGAAAAATCATGGCGAGATCCAGCTTAACAATATAATCATATTCAACGCGAAACTTTTCGTTCGGAACAACGAGTAAACCGGATAAATCCTTTTATATCCCTCGTTAGAAAGAGAGAAAGTATTACTCATACAAAATGAGTAATTAAAAATTCAATCAACGAACATAATTCCCGAATCGACCAGAAAAAAATCCCTTTTATTCTATCCTTTTTAACTCAGTAATTAGAATACGACCTTTTCATTGTTAATATTGAGTCAAGGGTACTTTTTTAATACTCCTTCTTCTTCATATTTCTTATTAATAAGAAGGAGTATTGTCTCCTATTTGCCAGTTATACACGGCCTCGTCTATCATATCAACTCCAGTATTCGTTTAACTATGATACACAGTTATTAACATATTTTCTACGAGTATTATCCTTTAAAGTTTATGTTTACTGAGTTCTCACAATATTACTCTTATTCGGTGGTCATAAAAATATCGTGTTGCACAACATATGTTGTGCAAACTTGTTCTCCGATATTAAAAATCACCAGTAATTATCGAAATCGAAATAGGTAACATCATCATCCGGAGTATATCCTGGAAAGCATTCGATCTCTTTTTCATGATACCCGCTATATCTAATAAATGGAGTTCCCTCTAAAGGACAGTTTTCAACTTTGAAACATTGTTTCCTAATAATAGTCTTCATTATATAGATTTTTTCCATCATTTTATGGATTTTCTCACGAGTAATACGGATCTTTTTTTGACGAAGTTCTTTAAGTATGGCAACTGTAGAATTTATTTTGACCAAATTGTAGTTGCATCTCACATATCTTTTCTTCTCTTCTTGAGAGAAATATGAGTAAATATACCTTTTATCGACTTTTTCTGTGTCGTTTCTGACAAACATTTTGATGAAGTCACTCAACTTCTTCTCTTCCGTCAACAAATCTTGAAACTTTCCCTTTATTTCTTTGAGTTCTTTTCGACTTTCAGGAAGATCTTTTAATATGTATCTTTTCGCATCGCGACGTTCCCAGAATCCATCGGAATCATCATTGTTGAATTTTACATATGAATCTTTTTCATACATATACTTGTACACCACTGGATTACATCTTATTTTGGAGAAAAGATCAGCCAAATCGTAGAATTCTACTTCTGTAAAAGGAAAATGTCCATACAACCAAATCACTGATGGTAAGAGAAGAATTTCGACCGCTTCTGAGTACTTTTTCTTTTCATTTGGGTTCTTCTCACGCATATAGGTAAAGAAATAAGATGAAAGATTTCTAGATGGAGTCATCACAGTTACCCATAAACATCTTTGATAGACAACTCCATATCCTGTTTGACGAAACAACTCAGCAGATTCAACATGATGATGACCAATAGCTTCCTCCATCATGTAATCAGGAAAATGGAGGTATTTCTTATCCAACAAAAACTTGAATAATCGGTGTGCTAAAACACGATCTTTGGGAAGTTTATTCAAGGCATCTGTCATTAGGTCATAACGTCTATGAAAAACATCTTCAGGTTTGAAAACACGAGGATTCATGAATCCTCTGTCCCTCAACCAATCAATCCATAACTTGCTTCCATCTGGGATCTTTGAATCGAAGATCTTTTCACGAAACGTCCAATAAAAGGAATAAAATCCGTACATGAGATACTTGGAACTCCATTTCACCAATTCAAACAACTCTTTCTCGTCGAATATTTTCTCCTTATATTGTCCAACAACGTAACTGTAGAAATTAAGAGGAAGGTTAACCTTCTTGATTAACCTTTTAAAGGATGAAATAAGTTCCCGGAAAGAAAGTTTTCTTTCTAGCAAGATCTTGAAGATTTCAGAACTACCTTTGAGCTTATATTCCCTGTTCTCGAAAAGCATAAAAGCCATATCCAAAGGAAAATTCCAGAATGCAGTTTCAATAACCCGAGTTCCATTGCAAAGTAAATTAGGTTCATGATAATATTCTATGAGGAAAGGAGTACCATAATATTCATCACTTGAAGTGTCTACTTTTCCCATAAAATAGGTTAGCAATCCGAATTTGTGAAATCGTTTGTTGATGTCATTTGTCTTTTTCACCAGTAAGCACAAAGCATTCTCAGAAATGATAGTCCAACCGTATTGGTCAACTTCTTTTATAGCCGCTGTATACATGCCTTGGTTAATTAACCAATGAAAGTAAAATGTTGTTCCTCGATAGAACTTCTGATTGAATGACTCTGGGAATTTCAATTCTAGTTCTTTGATGTCTTTTCCAGACAACTCTATAAACCAACAATGGGGAGTATCTAACTCGTGAAGTGAGTAGATACCATTAACAAATTCCCAATGAAGAAATCCAAATACTTTTTCATAATCTTCAAATTCCCGAATATTATGTTTGAGACAGAACGCAACTTTTTGTTTAACAGTAAGTAATTCTTGTCCTTTTGATGTAACAGGGATTTTGAGGTCCCTACAAAACTTTTCCAACCTTGCATTGGTAGACATTTTTTTCAGCTAATAAAAAAAATAAACCTCATTTTTCGCCATGAAATGAGTTTTTCGTGTTGTAGTTTAGGGTTATAGAGTATAATTCTTAGTGTAATATGTAATTGTTTATTTTATAAATCGACCCTCGCAATGCTTATCCAAAGTCATGACTTAAGTTTTGGAACGATATTCATTATTGGACAGATTTTTTTCCAACTTTCCAATAGTAAATGAGTTATCCCGAATCATTTCAATATGTCCTTCCAGTGCAATCCATTACGTCTTTATCAATAGGAGCTGAAACAAATCCTAACTGTTTTATAGTTTCAGTGTGTATCTTAATAAATGATTTGATCCGGGAACAATTTCGTTCTTCGCAATCTCGGATATTCTCCAGATATCTCTAGATTACTCATCTTTTGTCCAATTCCATACGTTATTTTAAAACTAAGAATTCTACAGGGCACGGGTTTCATTTGGAAGCATTATATTTTCTTAGTAATTCCACTATCTTATTATTCGAGGACCATGATATTGTCTTTGGATCAAGAGGAGCTCCAGCTTCTATCAGTAAGTGAATTATCTCGATGTGATCATTCGCCGCTGCCTGTCCTATTGCCATTTCATCGATAGGAGTTTCATAATCTAATAGAAGTTGGACTGTATCTGTGTATCCATCCCGTGCGGCGTCTGATATTGCCCATTCATCAGCGGGAAGTCCAGCATCTAATAAAACACGAACTATCTCTGTACATCCATTAGACGCAGCTTGTGTTATCATACTACTATTAACATAACCGTCGGTTTTTAATAGATGTCTAAGTATTTCAATGTGATTATTTTCTATGGCCAAATCTACTTCCGCCTCACCAATATAAACTCCAGCATCTATTAAAATACGGACTATATCGGTGTATCCGTTATACACAGCCTTCCTTATCATCTCTTCGGTTGGAACCACTTTTTGTTCAATCATCCATTTAACCTCTGTGGTTAGACCGTGCTCAACTGCTATTAACATATTCTCCAATGTGGCTTTTTCGAAAGGCTTGAATAATATTCCTTTTTTCTTAATTAAAAATCCTTCTACTAAACCTTCTAGGTCTGAAGGTAGCCTCGATTGAGGATCCACTTCAAAGATTATTCTATCTTCTTTTACTAAGAAAGTTCCCTTGAACCCTATTAGATTGGGATCAACATCTCCTTCTATGTCAGCTATTCCTCTATCAAACACTATTTTCCTTTCTTTGATCTCGAACCTCCCAGTTATTCCTATCAATTCTTCCGGTACATCTCTTTCAAGATCGGCAATATCCATTTTATATTGATAAGAATAACTGAATATTAATATTCAGTTATTATCGAAAAAGTATTTTTGTAAATGACCTATCTTACTCTGGAGTTCCCTTAATAGTTTTACAATCTCAATATGTCCATTCCTCGCGGCTAGTGCTATTGCCCGTTCATCAATAGGAGCTTTAATATCTAAGAGAAAACGAACTGTTTTAATATGTTCGTTCCTCATATCCCGCGCTATTACCCATATATAGAGCCACTTTTTGTTCAAGCATCCATTTAACCTCCGTTGTTAGACCCTGTTTAACAGCTATTTTCATATTCTCCAATATTTCTTCTTTAAAAGGTTCGAAGACTTTTCCTTTTTTCCACGATTAAGTATCCCTCTGTTAGCCGTGCAAGGATTTTTTTTTGGCAGTCTAGATAAAGAATCTACTTCAAACACAATTTCTGTCAATCTTTCAGGTCCATTAATTCCATTTTACTCTGATGAAATTATGTCGCGTAAAGGTCTTAAAATTTAATCATGATAGTAAAATAGTCATGGAAGCATTAATTCCAGGTTTCTGTAATGATTTTAGTTATCAAGAAATCATGAAAATCAAGAGAATAAGGCGACCAGTCTTTTCGAGAATACCCGAAAACTCTCTATCATCGAGAGAAAAAGAGAAATTTCTAGACCAAAAGGAGGCACGGACCCAATAGAAATAATAGGGCGCTGCGGTATGCCAGGAACATCAGTCTCTCGCGACGATATTCGAGCTTTGATTGAAGAAATAAAATTTTTTAGGCTTTGGTCAAACATAATCAAGAGATTGATAGATTGGAAAAACTAATTCGTGGAAACACTAAAATAAACATAGTGGAAGCGAAATTAGTTCCTCTCCAATTACCAGGCACCTCGAAACATAAACTATGTTTTGATAATATCAGGGATATAGTATGTTGACATATGTGTTGTTGTGAGAAGTGTTCTGAAAAAATCACAGAGTGTCCAATATGTAGAGTAAAAATCGCTGAGAAAATCAAAATTTATATTGCATAAGCGATGTTGTTTCAGAAGTTTATTCTGAAACACAGATTTGCTCCAATTATGGAACATAGGTTACGATGTTAGAATTTACTATTAACGTCAAATCCATATTATTTTCGCGTAAAACGAGATGGTCTATACACTCATATATAAGAGAGATTTCAGATGTGAGACTGTGAATAGAAGGATTGAATACAAATTTAACGCTTTTGCATCTATTTAATCCGAGAAAATCTCTGGCTTTTAAAATTGCTTCTCTGTCATGGGGAGAATCTCCGAAAGCAATAATATTACTCGATGAATAAGTATTTATTACACTCATATATGCTTTGTACTTCCATATTACCCTATTTTCAGATTTAGACGAACTGTACATTTCTCTGGCTGATATTATAAGGATATTTTTGAGTAGATCTTTGATTTTGGGAACGAATTTTTTACAAGTTTCTTTGACCCACTTCAAACTAGCGTTAGTCACTATAACTACGTTACCGAGGGACTGTGCTTTAGTTAACAATGCATAGGTCTTTTGACTCAATTTCTCCAATTTATTAGATAGATTTGAAGATATTTGAGATTCAAGCGTCACTTTTAATTCTTCTAAATACGATGTGCACAAAAGAGTATCGTCCCAATCAAATATAATCAATGGAACCTGTTTCTTTTTTTCGCAAGAATTTCTGGCACCCATTATAAAGAGTAATTCCAATTTCTCGCAGTTATCGAATAAATACACACCGTTTATTAGAAAAATATAACACAGGAACACTTTATAAGAAATTATTCCGTTTATAACCTTTACAAGCGCGATCTAACAATACTTTTAATCACCATGTCCAATTTTCGGTAAAATTCTTCTGTAGTACCGTTATTATCAATGATAAAATTCCATTCATCATTCCGAATAATATCTAGACTATACTCACTTGGATGATCATGAGTACCAGTACCTTTACGCTCATCTTTGACATATCTAATCAACTTAATACAGGTCCAACCACGTTTCTTAAGAATATTGAATTCATTGGGAAAACGTAGATCGCTGATGAATAGATTACTGTGATGATGTACTTTGTCAATGGCGAGTGTTACGAGTTTATCTGGATTCTTAGAACGAGTCCAATCTGAAAGCCATTGTAAAAACTCACGATCTTTTCTCTTCTGAAACCCAAATATATCCTGGGAGTTATATAAAATTTTGTATAACGGGGCTGCCACTGATAATCTAACGCCACCATATTTCTTAATCAAATAATCCACAGCTGTATCCTTCCCAGTGCCCATATGATATCCGAAAGCTATTTTCATTTATTTAGTTGAGATTTTTGTTGAAAAATCCGACAGTGAACATCGTCTAGCTTAATAATTCATATTGATAATATGAATCTCGTAATGAAGAACTCTACGGTATCATGCTTTTGGTCCTCTCATATATCCAACAAACCTTCTATTATATTTGTATATTGGTGTACCTTCCTCTTGACAATCCCCACTTTGAAGAAGAAGTTTTCTAAAGTCATCGGATTCTGTCAAATATGAACAAAGCATGAAAGGGTCTCCCCTGGTGGCTGTACGATATAATGCCACACTACCTATAAAAGAAAAACTAGAAACATATCCTATTTTATGAGTGTACCATGCGTTACCATATAGTCCATCGCAACCTGTTTGTTTAGTTATGAAGGAAGACACACACGGGGTTGTACCATGTGAAGTATCAGCCGGAGGTTGATCAACAAACGAAGTGTACACTTCAACAGAACTATCAAATTGTGACGACGATATAAATCCCAACGAATATTTCTTTTCCCAATCACCTGGAACTATATTCCCGTTTGTGTTTGTTCCTAACCAATTTAATAATTCGTCTGTTCCTGCCATATATTTCCCATTATTTTTGTGTTGGTAATTGAATATCTCCGTATCGAATGTATCTTTGCTGCAATCATTTCCTGTCCAAGGGAATATACAAGTACATTTACCGGTCTTTTCGTTACATGTTCCATTACCAGAACAATTATTGGGACAGATTCTCTCAGAACAATCGTCCCCTGTCAAACCGCTGTTACAAGTACATTTACCAGTTTTTCCATTGCATACTCCATTATTGGAGCAATCATTAGGACATCTCTTTTTCCTGAGAACTAGAAAATACAAAAGAATAAATCCTCCTATAAGCATTAATACCACAACTCCTATGATTATTTTTGAGGTCGCGCTTAATGCCATACGTGTTTTGTCACATAAAAAAATAATTCAAATTAATTGAATCTGCTAAGAAACTCCGAATTCATCTGACGAATCCCTAAAATACAACTGTTTAGAAATTGTAAGAGTTTCTCCTGATAAAATCACATATAGTTAGCAAAAAAAATAGAAAGTATTTTATGTTGTGATGTTTTTATTGTTAATTGTGATATGAAGGATGTGCCTGAGAATAATTAATAGTGATCCTAAGAAGGAGATGGTGCCTGATCTAGATAATGACTGGTAGTCCTAGATAGTACTATTAATGACAGGGAAATAGATACAAGAATACCTAATATGATTACTCAATAAATAGTATCCTAGCAGGATCAACTTGCTCTCTATGTATTAATAATTTGATTATGTCTTATTTTAACCAAAGGGAAGAGTGATACTCTTAATTATTAAAAATAAAACATTTGAGAAAGAGCCGCGTTGCTTAATGTATACTTAAAATTTAGTCGTATCTACCCTAGTGATGATATAAATGCTACACCCTTATGTGAAAAAATCCCTTGATGTATCCTATAACTTAATATTTATTTATTTGGAAATTGATGTTCGAAAACATCTAAATAAACCAAAAGTGATGCACTGCGTACTGTTGATAGGTGATACTAGAACAGGCAAAACCACTCTGATGCTCAAGTTAGAGGGGAAAACACGGAGATCCTGTATACAAGAGTACATTTGGATGGAATGTGAAGGGAATGAGAGAGCTTAAGTGCACAGTATGGGAGCTATCCGGAGATCCTCTGAAAGGATCTCTAACTATGATGAAGGGATTAAACCAGGAGCTCACTATAGTGCTTCAGACATCGAAGATCAATGGGAATGCTTTGATCGAGCGATGTGGAGTGGGCGGAGATGTGCTTTGTGTTAACGTGATAGCTGGAGAGGAAATCACGGATGATGAGGTACGTTTAGCACTCGATGGAAACTAGATAATAGGCTATTACACATCATAGATGTGTAATACTGGGGTTGTGGTAAATAGGAGAAGATCATTTAAAGCATGGGATAGTTGGAAATGTGCCTGGTGAAATAATGTGACCTACCTTATAACTGAACGCTATTACCACAAAGTAAATTGATAACTCGAAAATCTAGGTTTATACAAGAACAACATTTTAATACGTTTACTTGGTCCTCTTCCAGTGATATTACCTTAAAATATAACTAGTTTCCTGCTAGGAATAGGGAGAAAAATTATTACATTAATAATTTTACAATCTCAATATGTCCATTCATCGAGGCTAGTGTTATTGCCTCTTTATCAATAGGAGCATTAGCTGCTAATAGAAGTTTAACAATCTCAATATATCCATAGTTCGCGGCCCGTGATATTGCTCCGTCATTAATAGGAGCATTATTATCTAAAAGCAAACGAACGCCATCAACATATCCATCCTTCGCGGCATATTCTATTGCCTCTTCGTCAATAGGAGCATTAATTTCTAATAGAAGTTTAACAATTTTAATGTTTCTATTCCACGCGGCCCCTGTTATTGCCTCTTCGTCAATAGGAGCATTAGTTGCTAATAGAAGTTTAACCATCTCAATGTGTCCTGCCGCTGCGGCATCCGTTATTGCTTCTTCGCTGATAGGAGCATCAACTTCTAATAGAAGTTTAACAATCTCAATATGTCCATTACTCGCGGCTCCTCTTATTGCGAATTTATCAATAGGAGCATTAGCTGCTGATAGAAGTTTAACAATCTCAATTTGCCCATTCCTCGCGGCTTCTCTTATTGCTAATGTATCAATAAGAGCATTAATTTCTAATAGAAGTTTAACAATCTCAATATGTCCATTACGTGAGGCCAATTCTATTACCTCTTCATCGGGAACCACTTTTTGATCAAGCATCCACTTGACTTCTGAGATCAACCCGTGTTCAGCGGCTATTTTCATATTCTTCAATGTTGCTTCTTTGAAAACTTCTGATATCAAGTGTGAAAATATATTTTTGAAATGTAAATTTTGCTTCCCTTCGCCTCTCTTAATTCTCAATATTATTGAGAATTAATACTGTGTCAAACAGTTCATTCCTTGGAGATGTATTTCGCAAGAATTTTCGCGATTTCTTCATGACCATTTTTCACAGCGCGTGGAATGGCATATTCATCTATAGGGGCATTGTAGTTAATAAGAAGTTTAACTATCTCTTTGTTACCATATTCGGAAGCTTTCAGCAATGCAAAAGAATTAACCGGACTTTTGTGTTCAATGAGAACCTTAGTTATTTCTTCGTTACCAACTGTGGAAGCAAGAGTCATCGGATATTCATTTATTTTTTGTCCCGAGTATTCGAAATATTCTAATATGTATTTCACAAGTTTCAGAGACCCTCTTTTAACGGCTTCTTCTAATGATTCTTGACTTATAGGTACTTTATTGTTTAATAACATCTCTACGATTTTTGAATTCCAGTTTTTAACAGCTTCAACTAATACATTCTTATTCGTTGGAGCTTTTATGTTCAATAAATATTGAACAATTCCGAGATGACCTTTCTTGACCGCGCCGATTAACGCATCATCATCAATGACATTTTTCTTCTCGACCAAAAATTTAAGAATTTTGATTTCTCCGACCTCTGAAGCTGTCTTTATTAGAAATGCTCCAAGACTCTCTAGTTTTGCAAATGGATAAAGTTCTTTGAGTAAGCTTAGATTTTTAATTTTAATTGCTTCTGCCAAGCAATATTCGCTGATGCCCATACCACTATCGAGGAAAAACTGGATGATTTCTAGCCGTTCCTTCTCAATAGCGCGACATAAAATAATGTCTGGATCGTCGATTTCATCAAGCGATTTGTTTTCGAAAATTAACTTAATGATTTCCAAATCGTCAACCTCAATAGATGCTTCAATTATATGTTGGAAAAAATCATTTGCCAGATGAGACAAAATTTTAAAATACCTCCCTCTAACAAGATATAGGCTTATTTCCCAAGATAAATCACCCCAATCTTCTACATTTTCTATTAAAAGAGATATAATAGGCAAATTACCGCGCTGAAAAGCCAATATAAATATATCTAAATCAATCAATACGTATTCTTGTTCCTGGTCGAGAATACGTTTAACTTCTGAAATATTTTCAGTTTTGATCGCTTCCGTAAGATCTTTGAGATCTTTGAGATCTGATTCTCCCATTCTTTTTTCCGTTATTGAGAAAAAAAAACCTTCAAAAAAATATGTTTTTCAGAAAACATATTAAGACAAGTAAAATAA
>SDBT01012908.1_pt1 | contig 13404 bp, 19 predicted proteins | sample 2277101 | NCBI WGS metagenome assembly SDBT01 (sample SAMN10404973, study PRJNA504765) | marine sediment metagenome | isolation source: marine sediment core GS10_PC15, 103 cmbsf | place: Arctic Ocean: Southern Knipovich Ridge | collected 2010 | reverse complement strand
TCTATTAAGAGGACCCTGAATCAAAACACTGTATTTATTTTTCACTTTTACAGATCCTTGTAAGGTGTCGGCCACCATCAAACGTGGAGCTTTGAAGCTTCACTAAAATATGTTGTAAGATATCTTTGCTCACGTATTTAGATGGTAAACTGAACATGTTAGCACAATTATGCCTAACAGCATACTCTGCCATGTATTCATCAAAAATAAGAGCAGAACGAATACCTTTCATTTTGTTGGCTGCAATATTAAAGCCCTGTCCAGTCCGGCAAAACGATAGCCCAAAGTCACAGGTACCCTCTTGAATATGCCTAACCGCTTGAGAAAGAAAGTCGTGATGGTCACAGTCAGATTGAACGTACGTGCCAAAATCAACAAACTCAATCTCGTATCCCGCCAAAAGTTTCTTGGCAATTTCCTTAAGTTCGAACCCCGAATGATCCGAACATAGAGCTACAGGAGCTTCCCCAAACCGCTTCAGTGTGCGGTTTGTGAAGAAGGATAGATCTTCTGGCGTGCCCAAGCAGTGAGTCTTGGTAATAAGGTCTTGAGTAACCCTCTTGCCATCTTGAATCATGAGGTTATAAATAGGGCAAACGTAAAACTCACCATTGGTAGTAATTTCTTCAGCTTCCATCCGTTCGCCATAGGCTACAAAGTCTAACCCGCTACGGAAATAATAAATACCAATAGCAGCATTACTACTAATCACTTCTTTCTCGGCCGTCTGAACAACTAGCCCATTTTCTACTCTGGCGTAGCTATGAGCAGGATTATTAGCTTTGAAGGTAGTCAAGAATCCATCAGGCTTGTTAGGATGATTATAGATAGCTACCGGATCAAACATAGGCTCAAAGCACACGTCCGGCGTATAGACCACAAGAGGATTTGTGTTATTGATTAGATTTTTAGCTAACAGACACGTACTTAAAGTCCCACGAGTAATTTTATCAATCACAACAATCTGAATCTTGGGACCAAACTTATCTCTAAGGATTTTGTCAATAGAATAATTTGTAATATGATCCTTGCGTACTGCGAAAATCAAATTACAATATCTATGGTCTACAGAATCTAAAGCCCAATCGATCATGTGCTTGTCTTTAACCATGATCAAAGGCTTTGGTGCGGTGAACCCAGCGTCAATGAATCGCTGAGCCCTACCCGCTATTGGAATCAATAGGTTGATTTTCACTTAAATACCCTTCTGTAATACTGTGAGCACACTTTATTCTTTCTACAATACCATGGTCCGGAGAAAGTAAAGACTGGCCGATAAAACTGCCAGCAAAAAAGTCCCCGGCACCCAAAACATTAATACCTTCAAGAGGATTATTGGTCATATGAACTACTGAATCACCATCGGAAGCGTAAATATTAAATTTATCATGAATGATTACGTACCCTTGGACCATGGCACCTAAAACCCGGGCCTTGGTTTCCATCGGAACACCCAAAGGAGAGCCATGTAAAGCGTCAGCTTCTTGATGGGCGATGATTAAATAATCTAGCTTGGGTAAAAAACCATATAGCCGACTTAAGTCATCGGCAGTTGGTTCGGCCTTACAAAGGTCGGCAGATTTAATACCAGTAATATTATCAAGATAACCTGGCTCTATACTGTGGATATCATCTAGATACATGAAGTGATGCCAGTCTGCTTCCGGCAACGGGTTACTAATAGGATGCCAGCGGCAAGCACTAATGTCTACGATAGAAGTCTTGTCATCGTCTACGACGATGGTGCCAGTAGAAGTGTGAGCCCAATCTATCTCAATAATGCCATCGGTGATAACCCCGGACTCTTTAAGAGTATCAATAATCCATCGCCCGTTCTCGTCCTGACCTACCGAACCAACACAAGCAGTTTCAAGCTGAGGAAACCGATTACGCAGCAAGCGTGCCGTGTTTCCCATAGCACCGACTTGCTTGTAGGATTTTGTAGCACAAGTTGTCTTGTGGCGTCGATCTGCAAAGCTATCAACTTGATAAACCTGATCGACCATTATACTTCCGTGGAGGGCGATTTTCATCATTTTTTATTATCTCTTGATTTTTTAACAGATAATCTATTACATGCCCTGCAACAAATAACTCCTTTAGGATTTACATAACTATTTACTGTATTTAATTGATGACCATGCCTACAATGAGTTCTGGATTTATGGGTGACATTAATATTGGGTACTTGTTTATTATCTTTTAATTTTTTTGAACCGGTCCAACCCTTATAACCCTTTAAATTTCCAGCAGTTAAGTTTGCCATAGAACGTCTATTTAAATCATGTTTTCTACAAAAACCAGTCAAACAATCGGTTTGGTGTTTCTGTCCATTAGGATCAATCAGATAATAATTCCAAATAGCTCTAGGATTCTGAGACCCTTTATTTTTACCAATTAAAGCTTCACTCATTTTAGTAATAGATTTTTTAGAATGTTTACGACCTAACATAGGATTGCCATAGCCCCTTGAATCGGCCACTATATTATACCCATGAACATGAGATTTGTATTGTGATATATAAAGATTTTCAAAACGTAAAGCCCAACTAAGACTAGGGCCTCGCGTTAATATTTCAAAAGTAAAATTTTGTACTCCATGCTTTTTAATGGCCTGTGCGATTTTTAAATTAACTCCAGAACGTGCATTAGCTTTATGCTGATCCCATCTATTAGGCTTACATGATTGTCCAATGTAGCATTTACCATTGATTTGATTAGTAATCTTATATATATAAAATTTGTCTTGTAATATATGCTCAATACGATCTATTTCAAAAACTTCGTTAATATCTGGATATGACAATTGTTTATTCGTCACAAACCAATCTAACATTTTGGAAACTAAAGTTTCACCACCATTGCCCGACAAAACAATACAAGAGTCACGTACTATCTGGGGTGATTCTTTTGGACAAAATGGCCATCCGATTTCTTGCAAAACAGACAGATCAAAAATATCGTCTGCTAAGTAAACAACTTCTGGAGGTGATACATTATAATGTTTCAACAAGTCAGGAAGTATTTCTTTTTTATCAAGGCGATCTGTTGACGTTACGGAAAGATATATAGGTATATTTCTACGATCTGCAATACCCACATTAAACTCATCACCTGTCAAGAATACAACAGGAATTTTTAAAGCTTGAAAAGCTTTAATAGCTGTCCAATCATGATCATGAAACTCTTTCCCAACAACTTGTCCATCTTTATTATAAAATTTATTCCTAGTCAATATACCGTCTACATCAATCATAACTAATTTTGGAGGACTACTTTTATTCATGAATAAAATTCTCTTTCTGACCAAAAATCTGTATTAGCATTGATTATATTATTTTGACTATCAAGCCAATGCCAACCGTTCATTTTGCCCCAGTAATATTGTTCATAGTTATCATTAGAATCATTGAGCATTTTTTCTAAGCTGCCTTGAATTTGACGCCAATTCCAACGCAAATCTATAAATCGCAGACTATTAACATCACGGAAACTCGCTACTCTACGTACTAAGTCTAACCATTCCCAATGATTGCCAGCATCAAAATATTTTTTAAACATAGCACCAATATGTTTTAATCCATCATTACTTTGCGGCTCCATTGAATCTTTCCATATATTGCACAGCTCATGAACATTACCATACATAAAACAGTCACCAATTTGTCCAACATGACCACATTGTTGCGTCAATAGTAATCGTCGTTTTTCTGTCTTTAAAATATTGTCACAAAACTTTATAATTTCTGGAAGACCAATAATGCAATCCGCCCTAGTTTTTAGGCACCGTTCAAATCCTTTGTCACGAGCCAGAGCCAAGCCCTTGTACACTGAACGATACTGAGCAGGCATATCGAGAACGTGACCGTTCTCGTGTAGAGGGTGACATGGAGACTCCCAAATGATTGCATCGGCCGGACCCATATTAAATGGCTTCTGATCACCATGGCCAACCAAAATAATGTAAGCTCCTGGATTCCATCGACGTAAATGATCAAGGGAATAGCTAAACATAGCTGATTTTTCTTCAGCTCTTAAATCACCCTGAACATCGTATTTAGGAATATGTCCCTGTACTACAATACAACTAGAACGCATAGCCAAGTTCCTCAATGTCTTCGGCGTACAGCTCACCGATCAGTCTTTGGGTCATAGAAGTGTAATGCTCACGGTAAGTTTTGTCGTAGCTTCCCTTGTTTTGGTGCGATAAAGGCTTATGGTCTTCTATCCCATAATAATAGCAAATCTCCTTAAAGTCTTGCTTCAAAGACTCGAATCGACCAATCCGATCCACTCCCCGTACTAGGTCCATCTGAGGTACAAAGAATATGTCCCGGGACCACCGTGAATCCTTAAGCCCAAAACAGAAAGCTTCAAAGTCTGCAAACTCATGGAGCAAAGGTTTATTATATCTAACTTTGCCGGAATACTGATGAACCCGTCTCATAGTGAAGTCGGCATAGGTGGACCACAACTTATCCCATGGGTTGCGAACAAACGCAAATTTAAAGTATGACCTAGTTTGCGGGTATAGATCCACCATCGTCTCGCAACCCATGTGGTGAAATTCAGGTTCAGGATGGCCCGTAGTGTAACCAAAGAATTCGTGGATACTGTAGGTGGCCGTCTTCGGAATCGCCACATAGGCTATTTCTTTATCGTGATCAATAAACATTTCGCTTTTTCTCTCGGTTACGCTTACAAATACGGCAAGCCCTAATGCCACTTTTTCCATGAACATATGTATTGTCTGGTGTAAATTCGTGACCATGCTTACAATACTGCTTATTTTGATTTATTTTCCCACGAGCCATATTCTCTTTTTAGGTTACTGCTTCTAAGTGATCCGGGTTCACACAAGTATGATTTCTGCACAAATGATCAATTTGTTTATTGTTTGGAATTTTTGATACGTATAATTCATAAGAAAAACGATGAGCTTTAACAACACTATGACCATTCCAAAAATTGCCATAGCCATCACTATCCAGAGAGCTTTTCCACACCCAACAGCAACTTGTATATTGGCCCGACTCACCAAATATATTCGAATTTTTATCGATCTTTATTTCGAACCCATTAATTGGATCACATGTCCTAGATCGAATTAATTTAAATTTTCTTGCTTTTGCAGTAATAGCCGACCATGGCCTATCTAAATAATTTTCAATATACTCTTTAGAAAGTAATAGGTTTGGAAATAATGCACGTAAAAACCCTATATCCTCATTTGTCCATTGGCTACGATACTGACTCATGATAACGGCGGTAATTTCTGCCACGGAACCGGATCCTTTTGTTTAAGGAATCGGACAGAGGCGTTAGGGTTCATACAAAACGAATCTTTACCGTACTTAAAATAAAGGTCCCGGCACCACTTTACATCTTCACCCTGGTTAGCAACACGGTCTTCGTCCAGGGGAACCTCAAGCATCGTACATCGTTTAGCACAGAAATAACCACCACTCATATAGAACCAACGGGCAATCTCGTCGGTCATGTCAATGTTATAAGATAAAGTCTTTCCGGGAGTATCAAAGAACGGTTCCTTCCCATCTCCATAGTCATGCCAAGCGTCATTACCTATTAGGTCCCACCCTCTATAGCGATCCCCGTTGTTATTAAGAACCCTATGCATACAGGTACGCCACCAATTATCTTCAAAACCTCTAACCCCCTTAATCCATCCAGACTCAAGAGCAACATAGTCATGCATAATACAAAGATTTTCATTTGTGGCAACTTCGGCAATCAAATTTTTCTTCTTACTAAGCCAGCCCTTTTTAATTTCTTCATTAAAAGGGATCCAAATAAGATGGTTTTTCTCCCAACGCCCCGGGCTTTTATCGCCACCCACCACAATAATTTCGGACCCTTCGGGTCCGTGAGCCACAATAGAATTTAGCGAGCTTTGAAGATGTGGACTGTCACCGTGAGTAACGATTCCAAATGACCATTTAGGTTTTTCATTCTCTTTGATAACAGGCAGAAGCCAAGATTTATTTTTAGCCATCAACAATCCTCACACAGCCAACATTACCAGAATTAGGTAAAGTATAGGTATTTAATACTTTTTTACTGACCATATTTATCACGGCAACATTACCATGCCCCTTGTCTCTTTGTGGTCTTTCGTCTACCTCAGATATACCAGCAATCATTATATTTTTATGGATATGCAGTCCCCTTAAAAAAGGCTGAATCTCAACAAAGGGCTGAGGATCTCCAACCTTATAAATATTTCCTTTTAAACTCCCGCTATAATAAATATGTCGAGACACAGAGTCTTGTACTCTCACTACATTATGACAACATCTATCCTCAAGAATATGCCGAGAAACCCAAGATCTATCAGGGTTAAAAACCCATACTTCGCTTGGACGCTGTTTACGATTATGAGCCATAAAGTAATAAAAATTATCTGTCAACAAAAAACTATTTAAATGCGGATGGATCACAGGATTCATACTTTTTGGCGGCTCAAGCTTCCATGTATCAATAATTTTCATCGTATCTGGATCAATTATAACTACATGATCATGTGCTGAAGCCAATAGCCATAATTTGCCATTATGGAAAACCATGTCGTGGCCGTCTTTAGTATTGCCAGGAAACATCTTTTTATTAAGAAGTTCTAAATCTCTAGAATAAGTTAATATTGCCGAAGCTTCGCCTTCTTGTTTTAATACGTAATACTTGTCTGAACTTGGTGCTACAGCAGCAAAAGCCCTATAACATCCTGACTCACCTTCTGTTGAACGTTTTTCAATCTTGCCAGAATCAAGATCCATTAATGCTAAATATTGCCAGGTTCCAATTAATGCTTTCACTTGATCAACCTAATAATCTTATCCGAATGAGCTGCACCCGGTGTCTCAACCGTTGCTGACGAAATCTCGACCCCAAGGGTCGTAAGGAATTTCATGAGCTTAGAGAGTGAATAAGTATTCCAGAAATACATACAGCCCCGCTCGTCGGGACCCTCTTCCTTAATATCGTCGTCTAGCTCTCCGGAGGGAGTAAGGAAGAAAACAAGGATTGCTTCTTTCTTAGCAACTCGAACAGCTTCCCGGATGGCTGCTTCGTAGCCGTCTGGTAGGTGTTCGAGGATGTGACGGAGAATCACAACGTCAAACTCTCCATCATAAAACTTCGTCTCCTGTACATAACCCTCAATAAAGTCAGCGTCAGGATATGCTTTTCGGGCAAACTCAATAAACTGCTTAGTACGATCCATCCCCATATACTTTGCAGGGACTTTCATTCTTAGAAATACTTCATAGTTCACGCCGGTTCCACAGGCACCATCCAGAACGGTCGTCCCTTCGCCGTAGCTCCCCACAATCTGACCTAAGGTCTGTCGGCCTAGGTTATCCACACCCGTCTTGTGATTGCGTAGAAACTCGGCTACGTGGTCTGGCTTGAAAAAGTCATGTGTGTCCCTGCGGGTCACTAAGTTCTTATCCATTTCTTCTTACCTCTATTCCAGCAAAATTTTCGGCTAACGTATGCATTTCCGGATCAAAGAATCTCCAGAAATCAACGTCGTTTCGATAAAACTCGAAACGACGGAACACTTGCATCTGTTGAGCTTGCCCTACATAACGCAAAGCATCAAAGCTGCTCTGGTTCCCCATGTGATTCAGGTTCTTGTCACTGAACTTTAAACCTAAGTCACAAGCTATCTTAGCTCTATACTCTTTACTAACAAACCAAGAATTAAACTCTATACCCACAACCCAAGGCTGTGGGTTGAGAGCAAGCTTAGCGTGTTCTTTCCAAAGGCGGCGGTATTGCTCTTCAGTCTTGTGGTCTCGATAACCGCCTTTGTTAAGACTGGCCCACCAATTATAGGGATCACGAGCCAGAATTATCGTAAAAATCTTGTCTTGATGACATTTAAAATAATCATCGAATCTGAGTTGATGATGCTTACCTAAATCAAAATCCTCTAAATTAGCAAGAATCCCATCAAACTCACAAAACCCCTCACAGTCATGCCACTCAAAATACTTGATCGGATCTCCATCCGGCTCGTGTATACCGGCAACTTGGAAATTATTATAGTGGTGGACGTTGGGCAGCATTCCCTTAAGCCATTTGATAATAGCATGTTGGCCAGAACGTCTCATGGCAAAGAGCCTTATTTGCATAGCACAAATCCCTGGTCGCAATTATTGTCGGCCACCAGTCGATAGCCATGAGACTTAAGGAACTCTTCTGCGGCTGGTCGCTCCCATGCTTCTGTCACGATGGCTTTCGGTCTAGCAGTGGTGGCCGTCAAAATCCCCTGAAGGATCTGAAAATCAAAACCTTCGGCGTCAGTGCACAGTAAACCAACCTTGTCTAGGTCAATCTGTTCCACAAAAGACTTATAAGATAACCCTTGGACACGCCAACAAACCAAAGAGCCTTCAATTGGAAGAAGAGAGGCTCCGTGGTTACACGTTCTATGGCCATCCCCGTCGTTGGGGTGACCATTAAGAATAACTTGTTCGTCAGTGTGGCAAACCGCAACATTCATAAGGGTAATCTTTGGGTTTTGCTTATGAAGATTGTTTAGATAGGCAAACTGAACAGGGTTAGGTTCAATAAGTATAGCTTCCCAGCCGTCTTGAATAAGCCCCAATGAATTACTTGTGTATTCGCCTTCACTGGCACCAATATCCACGACAAGTTGTGGTGCATCTTTGGCGTGTTCTAGTGTTTGAGAAACAATTTTGAACCCAGAACTATCATTCATCAGATTCTTCCGCCAATAATCCTGCTGCCCCAGTTGATTCAAGTGTGCAAAACGGATTATCACAAACTCCACTTGTGGGCTCTGCTTCTATGTGACAATAGTCACAATATTCCACAGTCCCTCGTTCTTGTTGAGTAAGAAATAAAGCAAGCTCTTTCTGGCTTTCAAACGTAGTGCCGTCTCGTAACTGAACAAAGAAATCTGGCTTCGCTTCTAAAAAATTAAGTACTTGTTGAAGTCTACGATACCATTGTCCATACTCAGACACGTATTCATCTGGCTTAGGTGCCTTCTTCAAGAAATGTCTAAGCCGCAAAAACTGACCATCAAGGTCAGCTAAAGTGTCTTGTGCTTCTGTGATTTTTCTCATCATTATCGCTCCACACTAGTTCCCATTGAATAACAATAAAGTCGTTCAGGTACCTTGTAAAATTTATAGCCTGCCTTGACAGCTTTGATCCATTCGAACCAGTCTTCCTGACCTAGCAATTCTTTTCTAGTATCATATCCGCCGTCAAGGCAGGATTTGCGAATAATGGCCGACGCATGACAAAGACAGTTCTCGTTGGGTAATCGGGCCACAATCTGTTCATGGGTCTTGTATTGACCAACTTCAAAACAATTAGGACGCATGACACCATCTTGATGTAGGTCCCACGCTTCCGTAAAAACAAAATCATATTCTGGGTGCTGAAGCATCCAGTTTCGTTGTACCTCTAATTTACAGGGTAACCACTGATCGTCCGCGTCAAGATATCCGATCCAGGTCCCAGCACAATGTTGCAACCCTTCGTTTTTCGCTTTAGCAAGTCCTTGTTTTTTTTGCCGCACCACAAACGTAGTAGGGATATTTGTTGTATTACAAGCCTCAAGCATACGTTGAGTACCATTTATACATTCATCTAACACTACAACAATATCAAAATCTCGATAAGATTGAATATAAAGCGAATTCAATGCACGTTTAGCCATTACAACGTGCTCCCGCTGCGGGGCATGTATACATACCAAAACCGAAATCGTATCAATTTCATTCATGAAATTGTGTCCAAAATAGTCTGGGCTCGATGGTCGTAAAGGTGGGCTTCACGGATTTTCTGTTGAGCATTCCACCGCATCAAAGAAACCAGTTCTGGATTATTCTGAATTGTTCTACAGACTTTTATTAAATCATGAAGATCATTATAATCAACATAACTATCCCCAAAAATGGGCGACAATAAATTTTCGTTTTGGGAAAGTTCCACCAATAGAGACCCAGCAGCAGGGGCTTCAAAAGTCCGCATAGGCAATAAGCCTGCTCCTCCACCAGCTTGATCGTTTACAGTCACTCTACATTGTGACAAACAATCAATATATTCTTCTTTAAAAACTCCACCCATTAAAGCGGCATCATGAAATCCCGCATCCATTAATTTTTGAATTAACTCCCTACGCTCAGGTCTATCCGACCCCACCAATCCAAAACCAACAGTAGGATATTCTTCTATTGCACGAAAGTGCAATTCGGGATCCGCCGCATAAGGAAGATAGGTTGTAGGCTGACTAAATTTAGTCAGATGGTTCTGATTAGCACAGAAAATATGGTCAAATCCCATATGGTCAGCTAAGCTATAACAGTAACCAGGATACATCGTTACGTCGAAAAACCAACCAATTTTTTTGGCTGCATTAATATTTTTCAATTCACTGTATTGTCCTAAATTATCATTACATTCCATCCATAAAAATAAATCATAGCTTCCGCCAAAACTAGCGGAAGTGATGGATTCACCAGTTTCGTAAACACATCCATATCGATCTACCGAATGACCAAGTCTTTCAAGACCTTTACTGATTAATTCACCCGTTTCCCAAGATCGGATGTTTTTACTTCCTCTAAAACTTACACAGATTCGCATTTTTAACTCATTATCCATTCTAAATCCTTCATTGCCAAGCCATCGTTAATCAATGTTAATTTAGCCATCACCAAAATTCAATCCAGGGTCGTCACCCTTATCAAGTTCTCTCCCTAAGTCTTCAACCCAAGCATCTTTAGTGCTAAGTTCTAGCTCATCTTCTACAAAAATCATTATCTTAGCGGCAACTGGATTGGAATGAGCATTGGGCACCGGCATATCGAAACTCACATGATAAACCGGCTTAGTCCACCATTCGTGAAAAGTAGTGTACCAAAGATGATGGTTCATGTGTCCCGGAGCACTAGCATAAACTTCTCCGTCTAACACCCCCACAATCTGGCCATAAGAAGTAGGACTAAGAGTACCAATACTCTTAACATAATCGCCCAAAGCGAATTTAGATTCCATTTATCCTCCCGTCCAATGATCTTTAAAGAGTTTCGTATATCGTTCTTTCGCCTGTTCCGCATTACAGGGACTATAAAAGAAACAAAGCATAGCTCGTTTCAATAGTGCCATACCTTCTGCCTCATAATTCATGCCAAGCTGATTTGCCAGTACGTGAGCGGAGCGAGCGTACTGAAGTTCTTCACCGATCCCCTTCTTGATCTCCGCACCATACTCCATAAACAACTCAGCTTGTCTTGCACAAGCGTCGTGACGCTTGTGGCTGAACTCCCTCTCCTTCGGAGTGAGGCCGTACCAGGCGGCAAACTGGCCGTCTGCCGGGGTCTTTACTCTGTAGTCCTTGATCCCAAGATTCTTCAGCTCTGCTTCTGCAATCGGTAAGAAAAGATCATCAGGATTTCTTTCAATCCAAGTGATCTCTACGTACGGCTCAAAGAACCACCAAATCAATAGGTCACGCTTAAAAGCCAGATCTACGATTCTCTGGATCGTAGGAAAATATTTCCGGCACTCTTCAAAATTACTACTGTAGTCTATCTCTTTCCCACCAAATTCCAATCGATAATTCTGAACGTTCTCTTCCCCGACTATCTTAGTCTGATCGTCCATAATCGTCTTGTGCCCTTTCAATATCAGTTTCTTCGAAACTGTCGCCGGTTTGAACCTCAATAAAAATGAGCGGAACTTCGCTAATACATTCAACACGGTGCCAATAATAACGCTGAACAAATTCATGAGAATACATGGGTAAAGTTAAAAGATCGTCCAATAATCTTCCCTTGGTTATCTTCCCCTGTCCTTGTATAGTATTCCAATGTTCATTCCGGTGTTCGTGTCTCTGAAGACTAAGTCTCTGTCCGGGATTCACAACAATCTTTTTGACCTTACAATTGCTATCCTCGTAAAGAATGGTGTAAGAGCCCCAAGGCTTTACCACTGTTTCGGCTGTAATAGCTCGTCTCCTCTATCAATCCCCTCCTCAATCGCGGACAAAAAACGGTTCGCGATTGAAGTCCAGGTATAGTCTCTCATTATACTAAGTACGTTATCCATCATACGTAATTTATTTCGGTCACTACGAGTCCAAAAATCTAATAATGCCCCTTTAACAGCTTGAGAATCATCAACCGGCACTATATATCCATTAAATTCATTCAAAACAAAATCGGTTGTTCCATAAGGAGTACAAATCGGGATAGCCCCACACGCCATAGACTCTTTAATTGGTGTCGGCGATCCCGCAAGCCGGCTAGTGTCTATAAATACATCGGCCCACTTATAATATTCCGCAACCGCTCTACGGTCTCGTGTCCCATCTGGAATTGCCCTAAAATCAATAGGGATACTCTTAGAAGCATTATCAATACCTTTCATAGCAATATCAAGACCCCTAATACTATGTGTCCTACCAAAGACCAAAACTTTCAGTTTGCCATTTTTGTCCTTTTCAGCCGGACAAAAAAATACTTTAGGATCATAACCCGGAGGAACCAAAGTCCCAATCACTCTGCGACTGTATTGCATCTCCATCAAAATCCGTACGTAATGAGAGGTACAGAAAAGCTTTAGTGGGAGTGAGTATGAATCAATAGCCTGCTGGGTCCATTCGGGGCCATTGTACCGAAACATAACTTCGTTGGTGTGAATATGATATAGCTTTTCCGAAGCATTTGGATGTTCTGCCACCGCTTTAGCGGTGGGTGAGAATGGTGAAATCAGAACCCCATCAAAATTCTTATACTCCTTAGAACTTGAATAATAAATAGGGAATTCATGAGGTAGCCACTGGCTCTTGGTGCCACGATCGACGAAGCAGCAAACATCATACCCATCCCGGAACAAATGTTCCAAGATAGAGACAATACATAGAATACCCCCACTGATATGCACGTCTAGTTCAGGAGTATAAATGGCAATCTTTTGTTTACTCGACATATTTATCTCTGTAATCTTGTAAATCGGGATCGTTAATATTTATTATATCTCTTTCTAAAAGGTCGCAAATTGTGGCGTCAAAATCTCCACCCAAAGCCGCACAATAGCCCCGCTCCCAAATATAAAAATTAGAAGATTTAGGTGTATAAGGATTTCCCAATATAGAAGTGTTACCAGTTAAACAAGCAATATACCCTTGGTCAAACTCAAACAAGTTTTTTCAAGCCTCTTAATTTATCAAGCCAATTACAAATTCTGTCGAAATGAGTTGGGCCGTGCATAACTTGATCGGCAGTATAGTAGTTGCCATATCTATGCACAGAAAGCTGATTACCAACTATTGTAGCCTTACCAGCTTGAGAAGGAATTCGGATAGCATCATAGTCTACCATAAAATTATCCACTGTCCTAAGC
>SDBT01012907.1_pt1 | contig 13405 bp, 21 predicted proteins | sample 2277101 | NCBI WGS metagenome assembly SDBT01 (sample SAMN10404973, study PRJNA504765) | marine sediment metagenome | isolation source: marine sediment core GS10_PC15, 103 cmbsf | place: Arctic Ocean: Southern Knipovich Ridge | collected 2010 | reverse complement strand
TAAATCAGCAGATGGAACACTTCAAAGAATAGCGGGATATGGTGGTGCCTGTGCTGAAGATGAATTATTCGGAATATCTTTTGGAGCAGGGAATTTAATTGAAGTTGGACATTACGGGGGTGATGATTGGGTAACAGGAACAACTGTTACAGCTGATTTAACTTGGCATCACATAGTTTTAACTTATGATGGAACTAATGATTATGTTTTTTTAGATGGAACTTATATTGATAGTAAATCTGTTACAATAAGTACCACAGATGGGGCATTTACTATTGGTGGCCTGTCTACTTGTTTAAGTGGAAATAGAATGGATGGAAGTATTGATGAACTTGGAATATGGAGTAGAAATTTAAGTGGGACAGAAGTTTCAGACTTGTATAATGGAGGAGCAGCGATCACGTGGACCGATGAATTTACAGTAGCCCCAACAGTAACCTTGAATGACCCACCTAATAATACAAACTTTACAACTAATGAAGTAAGTATCAATTGTACTGCTTCAGATGATATTAATTTAGTTAATGTTAGTGGATTAATAGATGGTGTTGTAATTGGAACAAATACTCCAGCAAATAATACATTAACAAATTTTATAGACACCCTTAGTGTTGGAGTGCATAATTGGACTTGTAGGGCGGCTGATAATGAAAGCCAAGTTACAACCGCGGATACGAGATTTTTTAATGTTACAATTTCAGTTTCAACAGAACTTGTTTTACCTATTGATACTGCGAATCTTACTTCTGAGAATGTTAGTTTTATAATTAATTCAACCCCCATTAGTCAGGATTTAGTTTCTGTGAATATAACTGTTTGGTTTGAGAATGGAACAGTTGCTCATACTAACGGCTCTGATTTATCTGGCTCAATTGAAGTTCAAACAAACTTTACACCATCTTTAGGCCAAGCAGCTTATATTTGGGGGGCTGAAACAATTGGAACGCTTACTTCAGAAACATCAGCAAATAGAACATTTAGTATCCACTTAACCCCTGCATCAATAACAATCAACTTCCCGAGAGGGAATATAGAATCGTTTGCTATCGGAGACGATTTAGTTCTAAACTGGACTATATCAGAATCAGGACAAAATTTATCAGAACACGTAGTTAATTGTTCTTTCACTTATAATGGAGTTGAAACTTTCCTACCGAATATTTCTGTATGTGTAGAAATTAATGAAACAACATTCACATATGTTAGTGGGGTAAACAATCTATCTTTTAAAGTACAGGATGAGTTTATGTTCAATACAACTAACACAACTTCATGGACTTTCTCATTCCTTGAAACTGGTGTTGATTTTTCCTCTTCTGTTCTTGAAACAGATAATGATACCTTTTCAATAAATGTTAGTACAGATGAAACTATAGTTTCTTTTTCAGCTTTCTTAAATTATAATGGAACAACTAGTGAAGCAACCTCCTCTTGTGTAGCAGGGGATTGTCAAATAGAAACAACAATAGATATTCCGCTACTAAAGATAGGACAGCAATCAGAGAATAAAACTTTCTTTTGGCAGCTATCTATATTTAATGGAACTGGAACTACACAAATAAATACTTCCACACAAATTCAAAATGTAAGTGAGATTAATTTCGGAGATTGTACAGCATCAGTTGCCAATGAATCAGTTAATTTCACAATCTTTAACGAAGCTGATGTAACCCCCTTAGCAGCAGACTTTGAAGGTTTTTTTGAATATTATTTAGGTTCAGGAACTGTAAAGAAAGAAAATAATCATACTGAAGCAGGAGAGACAGGTTATCAATTTTGCATAGATTCTGATGAAACATTTATAGTAAACTCTCAAATAACTATATCACAAACAGGTTTCAATACTAGAATACATACTTTCTTAGAACAACTTTATTCTAGTTCTGACTTAAATAAAACTCTGTTTTTATTAAATAGTACAGGCGCGTCTACAATAATTATTGAAGTTAAAGATCAGGGGTTAATACCCCAAGAAAATATTATGGTAAATATTTCTAGATTCTATCCTGGGCTAGGTAAATTCTTAACAGTAGAACATCAACTAACAGATGAGTTTGGACAAATAATAGCTAGTCTTATAGAAAATTCAGTTAAATATCGGCTTCAGTTTTCTAATCTAGATGGAACAATAATAAAGACTTCTGAGGATATAACTGTTGCTTGTAGATCTTTGATTTGTATCATTCCATTTGTTTTAGAAGATACAACAGATGAATTTGAAAGGTTTGATAATTTAACAGAGTATAGTCATTCTGGAATATTATTTGACAATACCACTAATATATTTACTTTCTCTTGGAATGACCAAAGAGGGGAATCTGCAACAACCAGATTTGAAGTTATAAGATATATGTTTAATGAAAGTACTATTGTTTGTAATGAAACCTCAACCGAGACACTTTCTACTCTAACTTGTAGTGTTGGAAGCGTAAGGGCAAGTTATAAAGCACAAGTTTTTAGAACAATTAATGGTTTTACAAAAAGAATAGCAATACTGAATATAAAAGTTGGAGATCCTTCACAAATTTATGGTGTTGAAGGTTTACTATGGGTTTTCTTATTATTAATGACTTGTATTGGGATTGGAAGTTTTAATCCAACAGTAGGAATTTCTTTATATGGGGCTGGTTTTGTGATTATGGGGGTTTTAGGTGTAATTGCCATGCCCATCCCTGTGTTTTTCGCTAATACTTTACTAGTAATATTATTTATCTGGGGGATTAATAAATGAATAACCTAAAGGTCATGAATAAAAAAGGATTAGTTTTTAAGAGTGCCTTCTTCGCTACAATCGTGATTAGCCTATCAGTAATTGCCATAGGTGTTTGGATTGGGGATTGGAATGATAATTATAGTTCTGGTCTAACTTATGATTTAGCAGACTTTGATGAACTGGACTCTATGAGTGGACAAGCACAAGCACAAAAGGGGAATATATCTGTAAAGAGTTCTTTTGATGCTGGACAAGGAGCAACTAACTTCGAGGGTACAAGTCTTAGAGGGGTATTTGGTATATTAAATAATCTTTATGCCCCATTCAGAGTTATCTTCGGCGATGGAGGAATGATTGATTCTGTAACAGAAAGATGGGGTTTACCAGATTATATAAGGCAAGGGGTTATTACAATGATGCTAATGGCAATAACATTCGCACTAGTTGCAATATTCTTTAGAAAACCAGGAGGTAAAGCATAATGCCACCGCATCAACTTCCAACCGATGTGCTAACAACTTGTACAGATGGGTTACTATATTGTTTCGCACTGTGGGCTAGTACAGTTACCATTGGGACATTCTGGGTTTTCGCATTACTTGCTTTTTCATTTGCTTTATTTATGGCAACAATTAGATTTGGAACTACTAAGGCCTTTGGATTTGGAACTTTCGCTGGATTACTTGGAGCTGTTTGGTTGGCCATATTACAGTTAATTCCGTGGTGGGTAGCTTCGACATTTATTTTAGTTGGAGTCATAGGATTAGCAATGATGATCTTGTCGGAGAAATAAATCTGTTACTACTTGTTACAAACTTATATAAAAGGATTATAATCTTTATTTTTATCCTTTTTATATAGATAGAAAGGGGGTTTTAAAAGATTATGAAATTAAAAGCTATGAGAAAAAAGGGACAGGTTAATACACTTGCACCCGCTATTCTTTCATTGGTTTTTGCTGGTATAGTTCTTGTTTTTGGTTTAGTAATGACTCAAGAATTGAGGGATACTCAAACTTCAGGAACAGAAGCCTACACTGCTGCTAATTTAACAGTTGTAGGATTAGGAACTTTCGCTGACTTCTGGGTAATCATTGTTCTTGCAATAGTTATTACAGTTGTTATTGGATTGTTACTTGTAATATTCGGCACTGGTGGAAGACGAGCAAGATAATTTCTTTATCTCAGTAAGTTAAAATGAGATATAGAAAAGGTCAAGTAAATACTCTTGCTCCTTCCATCCTAGCCTTAGTGTTCGCTGCTATTGTTCTAATATTTGGTATCATAATGGCACAAGAACTCACAAACACCACTGCAGGAAATGATTTAGGAACAATTTCTGTAAATGAGTCAATAACAATCTCAAATGCTGGTGAGAGTACAGCAGTTTCTGGAAGCAAATCTTGTGGGTTTACATCCTGGAATCCAACACAAGTTCTTAATGCTACTCCAGATGTGATGACTGAAGGAGGCAACTTTACAGTTAATGCTGGTAATGGAACATTATTCAATCTTACATCTTCAGGTACAGCATGGAAAGTTGTATATACTTACAACCATGGTGGAGAATCTTGTGATGCAGGTAATCTAACAGTTGTTGGATTAGGTACATTCGGAGACTTCTGGGTAATAATAGTATTAGCTATTGTGATTACTATTGTTATAGGATTGTTACTAGTGATATTCGGTACTGGTGGAAGACAAAGATAAAATTTATTATCATTAGTCCCTCACTTTATTTTTGAGAGGGATTTATATTCAGGAGGAAAAATTATGGCTAGAAAGAAAAGCAGAAAGAAAGGAAGAAAAAAGAAATAGTATGGCTAAGAAAAATAAAATATTGAAGGAAATGAAACCTACTTTCAAGTTGGCTGGATCTTCAATTACTTCTTCTTTGTTGGGGGGTGCTTTACAACCCCAATTACCCGCTAGAGTTCAAAATCCTCTAATAACTGCTGGAAGAGTAACAGGAAGATTTCTCCCCCCTATTGCTATCCTCGGAGTTATGTCATTCACAACTAAAAAGTTAAAGAAACTAGAAAAAAAGTTGAAAGGGAGGAAAAAATAATATGCCAAAACGAAAACAAACAAGAGTTAAGGGATTTCTTAGAAAAGTTCCTGGGAAAAAAAAGAAAGTTTTGATTAAACCTCAATTAAGAAAATTACCAAAGAGATAAAGTTACAAGGGAGGAAAGTAAAATCGCTAGAAGAAAAATAAGAAGAATTTTAAAGAAAAGTGGAGCTAAGCTTAGAGAAGCTGCTAGAATTGCAAAACCTAAATTAAAAGCTGGTTTAAAAACATTTAAGCAGAAAAGAAAAATACTAAAACCTAAAATAAAGAGACTTAGGAGGAAAGCTCTTGCGAGGAGTAGAGATATAGACGATGCTTTAACTATTAGACGATCTGATTTTATGATAAGGTTATCACGATGACAGGAATCAAATCATTAAAAAAGAAAAGAAGGAAAGCCAGAAGGATAATTGGAAGAATTAGAGGCTACTTCGAGGCTGACTTGAGAAACGCAAGAAACTTTAGAGTTAAGAAACCCATACCTAGATTACCTTAAAATATAGGATCTCCTAGTGCCTTTCTTGCTCTTTCGTCAAATTCTTTTGCATTTGGAAGACTAAAGCTATTATCTTCGTCTGGTTCTGGTGTTAAATCTTTATACTCTTCTTCACCATCTATATCTTCTTTCAAAATATCTCTCTTCTTACTCAAAGTCTTTAACTTCTTTTTCTTTTCTAGAGATTCTATTTCTTTCTGAATATCTTCCGAAGTTTCTTGCTTATTTTCATTATTCGTCATATTCCCTCTACCCCCTTTCACATTCTTTTCTAAGAATAGAAACACGGCCAGGAAACCCATGATAACGAGCATAAGGGCTATTCCTAGCGCCTTTAATTGAAAATACCAATAAATACCTATTAAATCCACAACCAATAGTGCCATGAGAGTGTATTTGTACATCTGAATCTCCTGAAGAGTCATTCTCTTGAACATATCAATTATATTTTTTAGGTTATCTTTTATTTTCATTTTTACACCGCTCCAATTCTTCTTCTAGAAAATTAAAGTTCTCAAGGGAGCTCCTTTGCCTGGGATTCCCCCCACAACTAAATTGATACTCCCCCATCCAGAAAATATCTTCATAGAAGAGTCCATTATCTAAACAGTAATCTTTAGCGATTTTCACTAGGCAATCATTACTATCGGCTTTTATTGAGGTATACCCCGTAAACACTACAAAGCCAATAAGAACCAATACAAAGGAACAAAAGACCAAGATGAGGAGACTTAATAAGACTATCGAAATTTTACTCATTTTAAAACCTTCTCTATAGCCTCCTTTTCAATTAGCTTTCCAGTAAAACCAGCGAAAATCATCGCAAGTATTAAGGCAAATACTGAAAAGCCATAACTTCGAAGAGCAAGGTAATATCCAGTCAAGACAAAGAAAACTATTTCCCCTGTAAGCCCAAATATCATTTTCCAGTTCATTTTAAAATATTGCAAACATAAATTTAAAAAATAACATTGCTAGTAAAAATGCTATTACAACTATTGCTCCTACTTTAGCTGCTGTTCCTAGTTCCATTCTATCCCTCCTTCTTTAAAATAATAAAAAAGATCATCTTTGTGCCAACCTCCAAACAAAGCCATTAAGGATAAGATAAGAATTGCTTGTTCCTTCTCCCCTGAGTGTGCTAGGTTTAATACGGCTTCTATTGCTTTTACTTCTGTTGGTTCTAACTTTAAGACTATTTTGGCTGCCATTGTTTCTTTTTTTTGATTGGGTTCTCTTTTATTTCTTTCATTGCTCCTCTCACTATTAAATAAACTACCCCTGCCCCAACGAGGAGGAGTACTGATACTAATATCAAGTTATTCATTTTTATTTTTCCTGATTTTTTTATAAGGATGTTTCTTGTTCTCTTTCTGTTTTTCCTTCGCTGTGTTTCTTTTCATATTATTTCATGTACTCTGATTTAATTAATTCATGATTGATATAACATTCACAGACTTCTGAGGACTCATAATAAACATACGCATCTGCTCCAGAGCAAATATTGTAAATACATTCAGATTCTTTGAGGATAGCGGTTCCCCACACCATCAACCCAACAAAACCAATAGTTTCTAGAATGAATAATACGATAAAGATTATTGCTGTAACCTTCCATCCATTTACTTTTGACATCTTAATTTCCACCTCCTTCTAGCTCCCTCGTTGAATTTTTTTTCCTTTGCTGTATTTCTTTTATTCATTGTAATATTTAAGAGAAAAGATCATTCATATAATAACTATTATATGTAATCTTAACGGAGTTCTCCTTGTTTTTTAATTTATTTTTCATATAATCTTCCATTTTTCATATGTATTATTTCATTTAATATTTATATATCCATAATATCTACTCTAGCTTGCTCCGCAACATCACTTGCAACAGTATGATCATAAGTTGCTAGCGTTCCAGCCGAGCTGTGTCCTGTTAGTTTAGATATTTTGTCATAAGTCCAGCCTTTCTTAAATAACTCTGTAACAAAGTAATGTCTAAAATTATGAAATGAAACTTTATGTTTAATCCCCGCTTTCTTTGAATAACTAATAATCCTATTTTGAATTTGTCTATAACCAACCTTCCTAAAAAGATAATCTTCTAATCTTAATTTGTTCCTTTGGATGTACCCTTTAATCAACATAACCAATTCATCATCTAGTATGGCTTCCTTCATAATTCGTTGCCTCCTCTTAAGAACTTTAGTCATCATAATCCTTCTATCAAAATCTATATCCTTAACTTTAACATCATAATATTCTCCTAACCTTCTTCCAGTTTTTCTTGCTACTTTGAAGAGCATATAAAAGAATTCATCTCCGATAGTAGATTCTATTAATTTATCCATCTCTTCTTTTGTACAAGGGATTATTTCTGTTTTAGGCATCTTATAATTTTGGGATTTCTTCAGTTAATTTATCTATTAAAATTAAAATCTCCGCTTTCTTGTTTAACTTTCTACTATATTCTTTAGGAACCCCTACACCTAATAACCAATTTTTAACGCTTTCATAATTTGATGTAGCTAACATCCTCTCCCATTCTTTTTCGTCGTCTATAAGATAAGGAAATACTTGCGATAATAAAAACATAGCCTTTTTGTTCATGTATTCTTTTTCATCCTCACTAATCTTACAACCATTCTTACCAGTTATTTCTATGGTCTTTTCTAAAATAATTTTCCTATCTTTAGGTTCACCAAAGTCTGCGATCCAGCGATGGTTTAAACATAAATAAATTAGGTTCTTTTCGTCATCAGACCCAAAATCTTTTCTTTTTATTATGTGGTGTTCTTCAACTTTTTTGTCGAACCCACAAACAACACACTTATTCTTTTTCATCATAAGATATTAAATGAAATATAGTTTATAAAGTTAACTATTTTATATGAAATTTATTTGTAAATAATAGTAGCATCCGAATCCTGTTCCCTATTAATAGGGACAACAAACCATCACCTATTAATTAATTACCAACCACCTCTTGTCCTTCTGACTCTCCCCCCCTCCTAACCCTAATATAATATATTTACCCGTTTCCAGCTACCTTACCCCAAATCTCTAGGGGTTTCTCCTCTATGGGCTCTAAATGTATCCAATTACGAATGTTTCTATCATTAATCTTAATTGTTTCTGCTATTTCTTTCATTGTTCTCCCAGATACCTTCTTTAATTCATAGGCTAACTGAGCAAGTGCCCACTTGAGATTATTGAAAATATCTTTTTTCTCTTCTTTATTGCCTATCATCATTATAGCTTCGTCTTTCATCTTCTCGTAATAATTCAAATCAAAATCAGACAAAACATTATTCTTATAGTTAGGATTCATAACATCAGGGAAGGTTCCTCGTATAGATTTAGAACAATACTTTCGGTACTCTCTTTTCCTTCTACTTCTCCAAGCATACCACAGTTGTTCTAGTGCTCTCTTCTTAATGTAAACATATCTTCCAGCATGAATCTCTTTTCGAGAATAAACATGAACCATACCCAAAGGTCTTTGCCAAACAATGTATTCATTAAACTTGTTGAAGTAGGCCATGTTAATCATGATAAAATGTCTCTTCTTCCTCGCCATCATAAGCAATCTTTCAAGATCCTTGACTATGGTTGTTAGAACATCTTTAGAAAGTGCTTGAAGTGCTGGTTCATCCCAAACTATTATTTGTTCTTCAGTTTCCTGGGCAAACTTAATCATTTTTCCCAAGTCAAAGAACATATTTTTATGATTAAACTCTCTCCCTGTTTTTAGTTTAATATAATATCCAACAGCAACGGAGAAAGTTGTTTTACCTTCTCCTTCTGCCCCCTCGAAAAGCAGAACAGCGTCCCTCTTTGGATTTTTCTGAACACATCTAGAAATCATTATGTCTATCTTTTTCAATAGCCTATCATCCAATGGATAATTAAAAGGTTCTACCCGCATTGTGTTAAAAGGTTTTACAACCCGTAATCTTCTTCACTTATCATTCCATAGCCATGAGTGTCTTGGAGTTTCTCTAAGTGTCTCCAGAGATTTTCAATCTCTTTTTCGACTTCCTCTCTTTCTTTTGGATACTTATGCCACTTCGCTCCCCCATGAATATATGTTTGTTCAGACCCTTTAAATTTTGATTTTATACATACAATCTTTTTATTGGATTCCTTTATTTCATCGTCCTTTAACTTCGCAGAAATAATATCCAAAACCCTTCTGCAAACTTTTAAAGAAGCGGGGTAATCATCGTAAATCATTAGACTCGTATAAGTGTTTCTTAAATTAGCAAGAATCTCTGTAATCCTTGCTGCCTGATTATACCCTGCTTTATCCACATCTTCTTCAACATAAACTACGGTAGGCTTCACCATTCCTAAATTAATAATTCAATACTTATAAAACTTCCTAAAAATAGAGAGTGTTGTAACTACTTATTAGTTTGTAATATAGTTTATAAATACTCGATTCTTAATTTGATTGCGATTGCAAAATCGTATCACCTCTTTTTTCCTTATGGGAAGATACAGGTCAACTAATTAAAAGAGCGGTGTTGAGTAGAGAGTCATGTCTTGAAGTAATGTCCCTCTTTTTGATTTGGATATTCCCATCTGGGTTCATGGCAGAGGTGAAGGGTGGCAAGGAAATGGAAAGTAATGAAAAGAAAATAATTGAAAAAGCAGACTTCTACAAAAGTAATGAAATTAAATGTCATGTTCTTACAATCCCGAAAGGAACTTTTAAGAATGGGTTATTCGTTTCTGGATTAGAAAGTGAAAAGTTCTTTTGGTTTATTGAATTAGATACTTCGATCCCAATAAGATTATTCCTTGCAGAAATTCATGACATCACGGATTATGTAAAGGAGGTTAAGGAATGAAACAAACAAAACTCTTTCAAGGTTCTGAAGAAATAATAAAACACCCAGAAAAGCAGAGAAGAATGGGGAGAAGTTTCTGTCCTATCTGCGGACCTAAAAACACATTCATAATTGATAACATAGGGCAGTGGGAGATAAGGCTCTGTTTAGAATGTGCAAAAAAGGAAGGTTATGAAATTGACATCTCAAAAGCAAGTAAATGTGAAAAGTGTAAGGAGTTATTTATTCAACGAAGATCCTCTACTTGTCCTGTGTGTTGGATTGAATACTTTAAGGAGGAAAAGAAATGATAAATTACCTGAAAGTTCAAAAGGTTTGGTTTCCGACATCAGATGAAATAAAAGATTATTTACAAAAGTTTAGTAAACCATTAAATATCAAAAAAGATGTTTCAGATATAATCTTATTTCATTATAACCAATCACTAAATAATATAAAAAAAGAAAAATTAGAGACTAAATGCCCTATTTGTAATTCTGAATTGGTACAACAATCTTTCAATGAAAATTATTCAAGATATGTATGTCCAAAATTCCCTTCATGTGAAGGACATATTATGAATCAATGGGCCTATAACCTTGCTTCAAAAGGAGGATATAGGATAAATAAATTTAGTATGGGGTGGATGGATAATCTATTAGAAGAATTAAAATCAAAAAATTATAACATTTCTAGGAGCTTAATCTATAAATTTCTTAAAGAAAACAACCTTGACTCTCCAGCAAAGATTGAAAGAGAAATGGTTAGAAAGTTCGAAGGAAGGGAATATAATTTTGGAGAAGGATATAAAAAAGCAAAAGAGAACTCCAATGAACAAGAACAAGGAGCTTACAAAAAGTTAAAAAAGAAATATGGGTCCTTCAATGTTTTCTATCAAAAATTTATTTTTTATAGATATTCTTATGAAAATTATATAAGACATAAAAAACCAGACTTTTTAATAATACTCCCAAATAAGATTAAAATTGTAGAATGTAAATTATCTAGTTGGGATAAAGATGGGGGTCAAAAAGAAGATTATCTTTTCTTAGTAAAACGTTTATTCAAAAACAAAGAAGTAGAATTTGAATATGAAATAAAAAGAGAGGAAGGTGAATGGTCTTAGCATTTGAAAGATTTGAAGAAATTGAAAAGTTGCCAACCCTTCAAGAAAAACATAGAGAATGGCTCAAAGATTATGAAGGGATGAATTACTCTATTGCCTTTGAAGAGACTCACAAAATGAAATGGGCTACAGAACCAAAAGAATATCGTAATCAAACTTGGAGTCCAGAGATAAACTTAATAAAAGAACTAAAGAATAGGATAAGAATTGAATTCGATGGGGATGAAGAACCCGCAAAGAAATACCTGGAAGGAACTCAGAAGAAATTAAAAGAAATGAAGTTTGGTTTCATTCGTTCAACACACAAAGGAAAATCAGATTACCTTTGGGTTGAATTCACGAGGGAGTTAAAAGATAAAGAAAAAGAATCTTTTTTATATTGGATTGCCCCAAAAGGTTCTGAAGTTGATTTAAACTTTGCTTCTTCAAGAAAAGTATTCCAAGTTCTTTACGCAGTACATTGGAGACATAGCTTTGAAAGAGAAATTCCTATTGAATATTATGAAGGGGATCAAATTGACTTTGATTCTTTGAACATACCAATTAAAACAAAAATAAAAAAGAAAAGGGTTGTGAATAAAAGCTTTGAGTATGTTACTGGAATAAAAGAAGCCTCAAAGATATTTACGATTGAAGGACAAACAGAAAGGTTCAGTGAAATACAACCTTTATTTTATGATAAATCAGGAATGTTTTGGTTATGGAATGATACATCTAAATGTTGGGAACTATCTGATGAAGTAGATATTTTAAATATGATTTCTTCAACTACTGGAAAAGATGTGATCACTTCAAAAAGTAGAACGGAAATCTTAAATGCCCTTAAACAAAAAGGGAGGCTAAATATACCACAACCAATAAATCCAATCTGGGTTCAGTTTAAGGATAAAATTTATGACTTAGAGACTGGAGAAAAATTTGATGCAACCCCCAAATATTTTGTAACTAATCCCATCCCGTATGATGTAAGTGGTAATCCTGAAACTCCAAGGATGGATCAAATTTTTGAGGAGTGGGTTGGGAAAGAATACGTTCAAACATTGCATGAAATAATCTCTTATTGTTTACTTCCAGATTATCCTATTAATAGATTATTTTGTTTAATTGGTGCAGGAATGAATGGAAAAAGCTGCTTTCTAAATCTATTAAAGAAATTTGTAGGGGATAAAAATGTTTGTTCAACAGAATTAGATACATTACTATCTTCAAGATTTGAAGTTACAAGATTACATAAGAAACTAATTTGTTTGATGGGTGAAACAAACTTTAATGAAATGAGTAAAACTTCAATCCTTAAAAAGCTAACAGGGGGAGATACTATTGGTTTTGAATATAAAAATAAAACTCCTTTTGAAGATTTAAATTATTCAAAGATTATAATTGCAACTAATAATTTACCAACCACTACTGATAAAACAATTGGATTTTATAGAAGATGGCTCATACTTGATTTTCCAAACCAATTTTCAGAACAAAAGAATATACTAAAAGATATTCCTGAAGAGGAATATAATAACCTTGCAACTAATTGTGTTATAAATTTAAACTCCTTATTAAAAAAGAGAAAGTTTCACAATGAAGGAAATGTGGAAGATAGAATGAAAAAATATGAAGATAAAAGTAACCCTCTTGAAAAATTCTTGAAAGAATTCACTGAAGAAGATATGGAAGGAAGTATTTGGAAGTTTCAATTTGAAAAGAAACTAAATGAATGGTGTAAAGAAAATAGGTTTAGACAACTTTCAGAAGTAATTATTGGCAAGAAAATGAAAGAAAAAGGAATTCAACAATCCCAGAAAATGACAGATTGGCTCATTAATGATAGTAAAAAAATGCTTAGATGTTGGGTAGGAATTAAATGGAGGGATATAAATTAACGGGATAAACAAGATTCACAAGTGATTCTAACTTATCCTTACGTAAGGAATTAAGTAGGGATTTCATGTTTATCTTGTTATTGTTGTGATTTCAAAGGGAAATCTACTTAAATAACCCCCCAATTTCCAGTGGAAAACTTAAAATGATCAACCTAAAATCACGCCCAAACGAGAAAGGAACTTATATACTTGTAGAGATTGAAACAGGAGAAGTCATAGAATCCTTTAGATTAAAAACCACAGCACTCGTAATATTATCAAAGATGGGCAGGGCAATAAGGGAGGATTTTGAAGTGA
>SDBT01012906.1_pt1 | contig 13405 bp, 12 predicted proteins | sample 2277101 | NCBI WGS metagenome assembly SDBT01 (sample SAMN10404973, study PRJNA504765) | marine sediment metagenome | isolation source: marine sediment core GS10_PC15, 103 cmbsf | place: Arctic Ocean: Southern Knipovich Ridge | collected 2010 | reverse complement strand
CCCTTTAGGGGCGAACCCGCGACTACCGCATTATAAGTACGGTGCTCTACTCAAAGCGCAGGCGAACTTCGTTCATCTACCGCTGAGCTATAGGAGTTTATTTGGATAGTTTAAAGACATACCCAAGTCTTAAAAATACCGATGTTACCACCTGTATTTTTGTTACCATAAAGTATATAAAATTCATTTTGTAGATAAAAAAATAGTATTTTGAAACGAATTACAAACACTGAATTATTCTAAGGATCCTGTAACATTTTTATTACAATAATAACACAATTCTCCATATTTACAAGTTGAATTTTCACATATACAAAGCTTACAATTTGAACATAAAGGTAATATACATTTTTTGTTATGTAAACATACTTGACATGTCATTCTTTTGTCAGAAATACCTATAAAATCATTCAATGTTTTTTTATTTTCCTTAAATTCTTTTAGTGTAACTAAGACATCATTTGTGTTGTATATATTTCTATGATTATGATCAAAAAACTGTTTAATATCAACCCAAAGAATGTTTTTCTTCGAGTAAAAACTTCCTTCAAAAGTAATATTAGATATAAAATTAAAACCCATTTGATTTTTAATGTCTAAATATTCAAACGCTTCGGTTATAATAATTTGATCGTTTAAATTGGCTCTAGGATAATTAGTTTTGATGTTTTTAATCATTTGAAATAAAAATTCATTTGAAGTAGGTGGATAAAAATTATTATATATAAGAAATTCAAAGTACTGTAGGTGTTTTTTAGTAAGAAGTACTGGTATAGTTGTAATTTTGTCTAAATCAATCGATTCTAAAAGAAGAACAAATGTTTTGGAGTGAATTGCTATATAGAAGTCAAGAGTGTATTCCCCATCTAAACACTTGAACGTGATTTTTTTATTTTTATTATCCATTTCTATTTTTTTTAATTCACAATAAACGAGTATTCATTAATTAAAAATAAGTATTATCTTAAAATGACGCAGTTTATATATAATCAAAAATATGAACAATCTTGTTCATTGATAACAACAATTAATGCAGCATTGTGGTATGGTACTATAAAATCATTCGATCTAAATTCAGATAAATACAAACAATATTATTATGATATAAGTAATGGCTCACTAAGTCCAGAACGTATCGAACCATATTTAAAAATAAGATCTAAGAGGGTATGGTTAACAATTGATATTATTACATCTCACATCGCAAAAAAAAGTGTTGTGAAATGACAATTTATCATTTATTAACTGGTTGGCATAGTGTATTATTAATACCACGTCCGGATAATAAAGTACAAGTCATTGATTGTATATTAAATGATTTAAGCGATATTGAAAAAATAAAATATTATGATTGGTCTAACCCTGTTAGTGTCGAGTATTTGTTTAAATTGGCAGAAACTTACCCAAATAAAATAATAGAATGTGGAAAGATTAGATTATTTGAAAAGTAGTAATTATATATTTTATTCATATGTATTAAAATGAATTTCATATATATATTTACATACAAAATTAAAACATGAAACTTGAAATCGAAGTGAATATCATTTTAGTCAAAAAAGGTAAACGAGCACGTTTCTTAATAGATTATATGTACTTTTTTAAAAAAAATCCTGAAATTCTTAAACGAATTCAATCAGATCCCGATCTAAAGTTAGAAGGACGATGGGTTTGTCATATTACAGATAATTTTAAATTTAAAAAAGTAAAGTTAACTAAAAATACTAAGGAAGATCATATGGAACGAGGAATAGCATGCGGAATTCCTATAAAAGCTATTAACCACTTTATTGAACATGGTATATCTAAACCATGCTGTTCATATAATATTGCTGTGACTAGAGATAGTATAATTCAGGATTATATTTTTGGATTTGTGTATAAAGATATGTCTTTTGAAACTGAAATTGAAAATCTTGCTAAATCGTGGAATGAAACTCTTAAATTGTATGGATTTGGAGCCAAGTGTATAATTGATTAGAAAAGTAGTGTTAATCGGTATTTCAAAAATGTAAATATGTAAACAAACATATTTATAAGAATTATAAATGAGCTTTTTTTTATTTTCTAGTTAAAAAATATATAAATATACATTATATATTGATTTATTTGCTATATTTGGAATTAATTTGGTTGGCTATATCATCCACAAATGTAAAAAATTGTTTTTTAATATCTCCTTCTTTCACTATAGCTATTTCTTGTGGAGCAAGTCCATCTGCTCCATAAGTACCCTGAATAATATGACCAGTTTCATCTCTAACAGATCCATCTTGATGAGTAACCATTCCTCGAGTATAAATTCTTAACTTTCTAAATACTTCACCCGAAGTGGGCGTCTTAGTAAGCCCTTTTAGTAAACCCTCAATACCTGCTCTTTGATTATAAAACATGGCGACCGGACCCAAACCTTCGGCTAAAGACTGTGAACAAAATCCTACATCTTCCAGCTCAGTAATGTCACATGACTGGTATGGGGTATATTTTTTCCCTTTAGACATTTCCGGCTTAGGTATACCGCCTAAAGAATATACTTGTCCAAAACCACTAGATATTTTCATATAATTTCTTATAGAACCTTTAGCCCCAGATTGTATCATTCTTATGAATGGATTGCGTGTACTTTCTTCAGAAACTACTTTAGTACCTATTGCTGAAAACTGATCTAATTTTTCTATAATTTCTCTATTTATCTTAGCATCTTTAACTGGATTACCTGTCATTTTACTTCTGAGAGCATTTACGGCTACTCTAATATTACTAACTGTCTTTTGAACTCTTAATTTACTGTCTGGATTTTTTAAGATACAATCTTTATATCCCACACTTAATGCATGACCTCTACCCCAATCGTTGAGTAAATCAAAAAGATTTTGAACAAAATTAGCGTATACTTCTGGTCCGTATACAACATAAATTCTATCAGAAATACTACCATGTGCAGCTCCAATGTGTAGCTCAGTAATAACACCTTTAATAAGTATACCATCCTCAATAATTACCTCGTTATTATAGTTATAATTAAAATCTGGAGGTAATATCATACTAAATAAAGCTTTTCCAGAAATTACCCCTGAAATATATCCTTTCTGAAAAAAAGTATCATCATCAATTAGTCCGTGTTTCTTAAGTCTTTTACCAAGGCTAACTAGATAACCACTTATGTCGTTAAAATTACTAAACACTTTACCTGCTATATTAGTGACTAAGTTTTTTGGAACTTCTATTTCCGGATCTTCATCAATAGCTTCTCTTGTAAGTTCTGCCAGAGTTTCAATTGATTTGTAAGTTAATACGATATATAACTTGTTTTTTTGACCCCCCCTCATACAGTTTTTTATACCCATAACTGTTTTAACCTGTTCTTGTGCTTCAGGCGTTTGCACGATATGAATATTAATCTCATCACCATCGTAATCCAAATTAAAAGGTGTGGTAACTAATATATTAGTACCTAGAGCCAAATCGTCTCCAGGTATTATTTTTGCTTCCATACCCATCATACCATACGAGTGTAATGTGGGCTGACGATTAACAATCACATAATCTCCATTTTGTAGCCATCTATGTATTACATCACCGCTAGTTAAGTTATACGTATCTCTTATCTTTTGAGTGACATGTTTTCTATTACCATGATAAAAAGAATGAACACTCTTTCTCCCCGGATCGAAAGCAACAATTTTGCCAGCTCTCAACAGTCTAGTTAATTCTACTTTATTTTCATTATTAATTAGTACCGGATAAGTATTATTTTTGGCCATTATTTCTGGAATTCTAACTTGCCAAAATTTAATATTAGGATCTTGAATGGCAACGCTACGACCTGTGTAATCGGCTCTAGATCCTAACATTTTACCCCTGAGAAATCCTTTTTTCTTTTTAAGTAGTTTATCGAAGCTTTTATCATGAGCCTTCTCACTTTTGTTTTTCATCATATTATATATTTTTTCGAACATTTTTCGATAAATATCCTCTATTTTATCCGAATTATTATCAGATTCAATCAGTTGCTTCAATACATTGTTAGTTTTGATGATAGAAATATAATCATTACCAAGTTTATCACTTTGTATTCTTCCATTAATAATACTGTTAGTTCTTGAACATGGCGGTATAACTAATAAGTATTTCATAATAATATTTCTAGGATGAGATCCAGATGCAATATCAAAGCCTAACATTTCAGCATATTCATCATCAATCATACTTAAAAGTTTTTCTACACTATCTTTTGAAATGTCATCATTTGAGACAGACATAATATATTCCTTATTATCCTCTATTTTTATCTTACCTTTTTTATCTCTATAACGACGTTTATACATTATAATCCCTTTTTGTATATCTTCAGGTTTAACTCCATATTTATATGGTAACAGTGAACTACATTTAATTGTTTTTTCAGTAGTAGATATTTTACCACACTCTCTACTACTCGACAATTCTTCTAGCTTTTTTAATAGTAATTGTGGAGGTAAAGTGTCTAATCCTAACTCTTTAATTCTCTCTTTTTCAATAAGTGGATCACCACAACCACGACATAATATTGACAATAATTTTATAGAATCTCGCATATAAATGGGATTAATAATTGGTTTAGCTAGTTTAATCAATCCCAGGTGTCCAACACACCCTTTGCCAACCAAATTACAAGTCTCACATTTTTGATTAGCACTGATTACACCCAGTCTAGGATCATTAATAGAGTTAGGACCATTTGGCTTCCCACTATAAATCATAATAGGTTTATTATTGTAAATTACATCGCTATTCCATAACTCAAACGTAGAAAATAAAATATCAGTAATTTCCAGTTCTGGAACATCTGCTTGGGCGATAATTCGCTGATAATTCAAGGTCGAACGATCTTGTTTCAATTTTCTAGATTTCTTCGAAAATTCAGTCTCAGTCTCCATTTTAATAATAATATATATAATATATTCATTTTTATATATTATTACTTATATTGTTTTATTATATATCGTCTTTTTAATGTTCAACACTTCGTCATCATATGCAAAACTAAAAAAGTACATACTAGACTACAAATTAGCATTTTTTTGACTTATTGTGATAAGATTTTTACCACAGTGTTACTATGAATTATGTTTAGAAATATATACATATATTACATTTTATATTGTTAATTGACGCGATATATTAAATATAAGTCAATTCTTTAGGAATTTTGATCATCTCGAGCAACGATATATCAGAGGAACTGAAAAAATTAGTATTTAAATAACTATATATAGTATCATCTTTTTCATCCATATAGTAACTGTAATTTTGATGATTTGTGAATATGTCGTTACATTCATACGATTCTTTTAAAATATAATTTCTCAATTTTAAAAGAACTGAATACTTGTTACCACGAGCACGAATCCCATTGAAATTGCATTCGTGAGATATCATTTTATTCCTGAACATCCACACGTGATCAACATTACGTTTTTTATTTTTTTTTAAATATTTTACTATCACCTTTGGTGTGAGAAATTTTAGCTCGTCTGTGGTAGTAGACATGGTGTAATTGGTATAATAATTTTAGAGTTGAATATTTATATAAGTAACTCGTGTTTATTTGGTCAGTAAAAAAATATATAAAATTCATTTTCTAAATTAGAATATATTTTTTTTATTTAATTTTCGTACGTCTTTAGACTTTGAAAACTCTTCAGATGAACACCAATGCATTAATTTGAGTAAAGCCTCGTCTTTACTGTTAAAAGGATTATATATTGGAATTTTAACTCCATTATTGGGATCAAAACGGAAATTTTGTGTTCTATCATCTATTATAATTGTATTATTAAGATTAACTCTACTCAAATCTTGGTTATTAGTAGTGAGATAATTTATAGGTTTAGTCAAAATTCCTTCTTCATCAGTAAAACAATCTTTACGTGTATATACTTTATGGGGACATTTAATATCACACAAAACTCTATTGACTATATCTTTAACATATCTATCAGTTCCGGCAGACCAAATGATAACATGAACAAAACGTTTAAAGCAAAAATTAATAAATTTTTTAAGGTGTGGACGTTTATGACCCCACATTTTTTCTATAACAATTCTGTTTCCATCTAAACTAGCTGTATCTATTATGTATAAGTTGGAACTATTTTGTTGAAATTTAATCAGTCCTGCTTTACCTGTAGGTAAGCTTTTTTCAGAAGTATGAACTAATGTTTCATCCAGATCCAGAATGATACACTTATCAGTTTTTTCAACCATTTTACTAATCCGTTTTTTTAAGTAAATTAGTTATCTGAACAAATAATAAATAATATAAGTAAAGAATGTTTTATACTATTATAAAAGAAATATTTTGCCATATATTTATCCAATACAAATCATCTTTGACCTAATTTTAATGTTTAAGGATCAGACGGTTTGTATTGGATAATAACCAAATGCAAAACGGATAAAGAATATTTAATATTGAAAACAGAAAAAAAACGTGGTAAACGTCGCTTTCAAAAGATACATAGTGATATGTATATCACTTTAAAAATGAATTTAATATAAGTTTAGTATAATAAAATTAATCATGACGAATGTTTTTGTAATATTTTCGAACGGTTGTAAAATATCTGTGACTATCTCTTCTGATTTGCCTATATTAATTCAACTAAAAGCATATTTCCAAAAAGAATCTCTTATATTTATGCTTGATGGGCGTATTATTACTTCTAATGACAGTATATCTTCTTTTGAGATAAGAGATGCTGATTATATTGATGCTTTTATTAAAAAACCTGCACCATCAGATGAAATGAAGAAACATCTTCTCAGTGAAGGTTTTGATATTTCTAAGTTTACGTTTTTAGGGTAGTTATAAAGTTTACAAATAAAATTATTTATAAATAATATGTTGAAAATGATTTCTAAAAAATTAAAGATACCAAAAATGACTAAAGTAATTCATAATCAAAAATGGTTCTATTATTTAAGAAGAAAAAAAGCTGATCCTAATCGTGTGTGTTTAGAAAACCATTATGGATTAGATAAACTTAAAAAGGGACTGATAGTGTGTCAAAAAACTAATTACATATTATTTACATATTTTGATAGTTTAGATTCTTTTTTGAATTACACTGAGCTAATTCCACACTATTTTCACAATTTTTATGAAACGATAGTGTTGAGAGAACAAAAACCACATTTTGATGTAGATATTGATCTTAAAAATGGAGATGTAGATGATAAAAAAATTATACGTGACCTGATTAGCGCTATCATAACGGTTATGGATGAATATCTAATAAAATTCGATCCAATTAAAGACATACTGTTATTTCACAGTAACGGTCAATTTAAGAAGAGTTATCATCTTATTATTGATCACCACTATCATAAAAACAATATAGAGGCATTTTGTTTTTATGAAAAAGTATTGGAGTCAATGTCTCCCTCAAATGCAATATATATAGATTCTGCTGTTTATAAGACCGTTCAACAATTTAGAATGCTTGGAAGTAAAAAATATAAAACAGAAAGAACTAAAAAATATATTAAACGTTACGGTTATGTACCAGAAAATTTACCATTAGCTTCACTAATATCTTATATAAAAGACAGTAAGTTGTTACCAGAATTTGCATCCGAGGAAGAAGAGGAAGATTTTTATAAAAATAGTGTGGTTATAAGTAATGATTTAGTGGCAGATGCTATGAATATGCTCGAGACTTATTTAGGTATAAACAAAAATAGTCCAGAATTTCCATTTGTATATGATACGATGTCTGATCCTTTTATTATATTAAAGCGAGTTCGACCTTCTATGTGTGAAATGTGTTCTAGAGTTCATGATAATGAAAATCCGTATATGTTTGTTTCTAAATCTGGACTACTTTATTTTAGCTGTAGGAGAGAAAAAGATAGAAAAAAAATATTAGGGAGAATTCATAGTGGTGTGATAGATAATAGTCAAGAAATTGAAATAAAACCTAAGGATATACCAGAAACAAAAACAGAAATAATTCCAACTATAAAAATAGGAGCTAAAATATTTAATATAATTAGATCAAAAAATACCAAGACTATATCTGAGGATTCTAAACTAGTTGGCTTAGAAGAACCTAACAGAATTTTGGAATCTTTGATCAATTTTTCTAAAAAAACAACATATAAAATAAAAAGATCTCATACTTTATTAGTGAAGTCAAAATAAATTCATAATACTTTTTTTGTCAAAAATTTAAAAATATCACTAAACTATATAGATTTGTTTATGGTCCAGAAAGATAATATTTTACCGATTTGTATTCACAGTAAGCTCCGTAACCGATATAACCACCACCCCCAATATGCGAACCATCAGTATATATACAAATCATATTTAGAGTTTTTTCCAGTCACTTTATTATTTGCTGTAATTGGATGTTTAAATATAATTTTTTTTAGTTTTTTTCCTCTAAGATATTCTTCAGCATTTTCTATCGACTTATAAAATTTATACACAGCACCATAAAAACCATGTACTCGGTATTTACATTCATCCAAAGCATTGTATATTCCTGAGATTCTTCCAACTTTACAGCGTAATATTTTCCCATTTTTTCAATAACAAAATACTATGTATTTTATTTTAAGTACATATATTATTAACAAGATATTATTTATATACTTAAAATGTTGAATATAATGCAAGGAAGATTAACTTATAACCAATTCCAATCTAAATTTAAAGGTTTGGGGTTAAACAATGAACAAATTGGTCAAGTATGGTCTAAATATAAAACACATGAGATAAATAATATGGATCTGACCTTAACAAATATTAAAAAATTAGTATCGGCAATTAAAGAAGAAAATCCAAAATCTAAAACTATAATTCGACGAGTGTCTCTCGTAAGAAAATATAAGAAAATAGAACCAAATATTAAAAATATAATTACCGAAAAAATAGATTATTTCTCACAACAACCGCCCGAAATAGTTAGATTAATGTTATTTAACCTTCCTATGGACGAAATAAAGAATATGTGTAATATTAATAAATTTTTAAGAACCAAAGTATGCACGGATTACTTTTGGAGAATATATATTAAAGATTTTTATTCAAAATATGATGATATAAATGATTCTAAATTACCTAAACGATTGCGTCATTATGTAAGTAACATTATAACTAAGAATCCAAAAGTACCAAGTGAATATAAAAATGTTACTTCTATGATATTAGTTGAGTTTAATCAAAAAATAGAAAAAGGTGTATTACCTGTGTCATTAACGACTCTTGAATTTGGGTGGCATTTTAATCAAAAAATAGAAAAAGGTGTATTACCTGTGTCATTAACGACTCTTGAATTTGGGTGGCATTTTAATCAAAAAATAGAAAAAGGTGTATTACCAGCATCACTACCCACTCTTATATTTGGAAAAGATTTTAATCAAAAAATAAAAAAAGATGTATTACCTATATCATTAACGACCCTTATATTCGGAGATGATTTTGATCAAGAAATAGAAAAAGATGTATTACCCATATCGTTAACGACTCTTATATTTGGAGATGATTTTGATCAAGAAATAGAAAAAGGTGTATTACCCATATCATTAACGACTCTTACATTTAGGGGGCATTTTAATCAAAAAATAGAAAAAGGTGTATTACCCAGATCACTAACCACTCTTAAGTTTGGGCGGAAGTTTAATCAAATGATAGAAAAAGGTGTACTACCTACATCACTAACGAATCTTAAATTTGGAGTAGATTTTAATCAAAAAATAGAAAAAAATGTACTACCTACATCATTAACGACTCTTACATTTGGAGAATGGTTTAATCGAAAAATAGAAGAAGGTGTATTACCTACATCACTAACGACTCTTAAATTTGGAGTAGATTTTAATCAAAAAATAAAAAAAGATGTACTACCTACATCATTAACGACTCTTACATTTGGAAAATATTTTAATCAAAATATAGAAAAAGGTATGTTACCTACATTACTAACGACTCTTAAATTTGGACGGGAGTTTAATCGAAAAATAGAAAAAGATATATTACCTACATCACTAACTACTCTTAAATTTGGACGGGAGTTTAATCAAAAGATAGAAAAAAGTGTATTACCCACATCATTAACGACTCTTACGTTTGGGTGGAAGTTTAATCAAAAAATAGAAAAAGATGTATTACCCACATCACTAACGACTCTTAAACTTAGAGGAAAAGTTTTAAAAATAGAAAATGGGGTATTACCAAAGTCTCTTACTTTTCCACTTAACTAAAAAGAAAAAAGTTGACTAAAATCGTAATTATATGTATTAATAACTGGTTGGAAGAGATACTACTCAAAATCTAAATAAAATGTTCACACTTATATACTGAACAACTATTTTTATATATTTTTATAAGAGATTTACATTTTAAGTAGTTTTTAGACATATATAATATATCTAAAATTATTGTATCACAATTCTTTTATTATTTTCAAAAACTACATGAAAATAATATTTTAAAAATTAGAAACATTAAAATGAAGAAAGGTCGAGGATTAGTCAGATTGAGTAAAACTGGAATTCCAGTAAAAAAAGTCCATGACTGGTCTAAACTAGTTAAAACGGAGTTTAAAGTGTTAAAGGCTAAAAGCAAAACTAAAGTAGATGTAATTAGTTTGAATATTGAAATGAAAATAACTCCGTCAGCTATTTCTAAAATATATCCTGATATCCTAGTTCAAATGATGCCCTTTATGGACGAAAAATCATATCTTAATTTTGTAGCAGTTAATAGTCGTATGGAAGAAATGTCTTTGAAAAACAGTACTTTTCTTGAATTTTTAAGGAATTATAGACCTAATGAATATAGAGACGTCTTAAATAGTGAGAAAATGTTCAAAAATATATCCCCAAAATACATATACTATGAAATACATAAAGAATTATATCCTGATTATTATTATGTGGATGAAGACGGAACAGGTTATGAAACAGGAGAAGAATATGAAGATTATGAATTTGAATCAGGATATATTAGTGATGATGATGAGTATTGAAAGCACTAAACATTATAAATATAATACTTACATTGGTCTATTTAGCAGCATATTATTTTAAAAATCATTTTTAACAGAAAAAATTCGCTATAAAATGATTTCCATATATTCTATTTATCAAAAATAGAGTGACTAAGTTAATAATTTTAAAATGATACTTAGCGATATAATTAAAATATGGTTGGAAGATACTACTCAAACATTAGATATAAGCTATTTAGAATTGACCGAGTGGCCTAAACAATTGATAAATAAAGAACATTTGATAAAAACACTAGATTGTTCTCGTAATCGGCTGACATCTCTCCCAAATGGTCTTACTAACCTCAAAAAACTATATTGTTGGAATAATAAACTGACATCTCTCCCAAATGGTCTTAGCGAAGTCCTGGAGGGACTTCCCTCATGGCCTAATCTCGAAACACTATATTGTTCTGAGAATGAACTAATATCTCTCCCAAATAATCTTACTAAGCTCAAAGTACTATATTGTTCTGATAATGAACTAACATCTCTCCCAAATGATCTCACTAAACTTGAAAGACTAAATTGTTCTTTTAATCAACTAGAATCTCTCCCAAATAATCTTACTAATCTTAAAATACTAGAATGTTATTACAATAAACTAACATCTCTCCCAAATAATCTCACTAATCTCAAAATACTAAAGTGTTCTTATAATCAACTAACATCTCTCCCAAATAATCTTACCAATCTCAAAAAACTATATTGTTATGAAAATGAACTAACATCTCTCCCCAACAGTCTTGCTAAGCTCGAAATACTATCTTGTTATGAAAATGAACTAAAATCTCTCCCTAATAATCTTACTAAGCTCAAAATACTACGTTGTTCTCATAATAAACTAACATCTCTCCCAAATGATCTTACTAATCTTAAAGAACTAATATGTTTTAATAATCAACTGTTTTCTAATGAATTAAAAAAATGGAAAAAGATTTGGCCAATCAGCATTCGACATCAACACGTACTTCGAACAAAAGGTATAAAACGGGTATTAAAAGTACTTAAAAATCGTTTATATTTACCTAGTTTGAATGAATTACATCACGAATTAATCTGGTCTCCTAACCATCCAGGAAAGTTCTTTACTTTATTACCTAGAGCTGGACAATGGTGATGGTATTATTCAATTTGTAATAACTAAATGTGTAAATAAAACATATTTTTAACAGAAAAAAATTGCTATAAAATGAATTTCTGTATAATTTTTTTGTAAAAAATAGAGTGACTATGTTGATAATTTTAAAATGATACTTAGCGATATAATTAAAAAATGGTTGGAAGATACTACTCAAAAATTGGATATAAGGGGCTTAGGATTGACCGAATGGCCTAAACAATTGATAGGAAAAGAGAATTTGATAAAAATACTAGATTGTAAGGGTAATAAACTAACATCTCTCCCTGATAATCTTACTAAACTCGAAAAACTATATTGTTATGAAAATGAACTAACATCTCTCCCAAATGGTTTTACTAATCTCAAAATACTATATTGTTCTAAAAATCAACTAACCTTTCTTCCAAATAATCTTACTAAACTCGAATACTTGGATTGTTCTGATAATGAACTAACATCTCTCCCAAATAATATTACTAATCTCAAAAAACTGTATTGTAAGGGTAATAAACTAACATCTCTCCCAAATGATCTTAACAAAGTCCCAGGAAGACTTTCTTCCTGGCCTAAGCTTAAAAAACTAGATTGTTCTGGTAATAAACTAACATCTCTCCCAAACAATCTTACTAACCTCAACATACTATATTGTTCTTATAATCAACTAAAATCTCTCCCAAATGGTCTCACTCAACTTAAACTACTGTATTGTTTTGGTAATAAACTAACATCTCTCCCAAATGATCTTACTAATCTCAAAACACTATATTGTTCTCGTAATAAACTAACATCTCTCCCGAATGATCTTAATAAAGTCCCGGGAAGACTCCCGTCATGGTCTAAACTTGAAACACTACGTTGTTCTTATAATCAACTAAAATCTCTCCCAAATAATCTTACTAATCTTGAAGAACTCTGGTGTTCTGAAAATCAACTAACATCTCTCCCAAATGGTCTTACTCATCTTAAAACACTGTCTTGTACTAATAATCAACTAACATCTATCCCAAATGGTCTTACTAATCTTAAAACACTTTTTTGTTTTAATAATGAACTAACCTCTCTCCCAAATAATCTTACTAATCTTGAAATACTATATTGTTCTGATAATGAACTAATATTTCTCTCAGATGGTCTTAGCGAAGTCCCGGAGGGACTCCCCTCATGGCCTAAACTAAAAGAACTAGATTGTAACAATAATCAACTGACATTTCTCCCAAATAATCTTAGCGAAGTCCAGGAG
>SDBT01012903.1_pt1 | contig 13407 bp, 16 predicted proteins | sample 2277101 | NCBI WGS metagenome assembly SDBT01 (sample SAMN10404973, study PRJNA504765) | marine sediment metagenome | isolation source: marine sediment core GS10_PC15, 103 cmbsf | place: Arctic Ocean: Southern Knipovich Ridge | collected 2010 | reverse complement strand
ACTTAATGTTGGGATTTTTATTTGCAAGAATTCTTAACTATACTATAATGGGTTCACTTACGTTCGCTATTGTAGTAAAATGTAGGAAAAATCTGTGGGAGCAAACCTTAATTGGATAATAAATAAATAAGTTTTCCTTCCCAAATTATACTGGTATAAAAGTTTATATATAAATTCTTGAATCAATAATTCGGATTAGAAACTGAGTATGCAATTTTTCCAATAGATCCTCATGAATATAGAGATTCTTATTTAAACGCTAATGATGGAGAATTAATAAATTTTTACGGTATAAATTGATCTTCGTGCTTGGCTCCCTATTGAATAATCAATATTTATATTTTAAATCATATTTCTTATCTATAATTAATATTTACCTCCCCCGTAGTGCCCCCTCCTAAAAAAAAGATTAGCAAGTCATTAATTTTTTTGGAATGGTAAATTCAGAGTCTGATTTCAATGAAAAATCCATTGAAAAATGGTTTAATGATTTCAGCAGAATGATAACTAGTTAACTATGATTCTTTCAAATACTCTTTCAAAATAGGGGTTATATGATTGTTTTCATAATCTCCTAAGCTCTCAATAAATCCTTCTAAAGACCATTCTAGAGGTAGAGGATATTCATACTTGGGATGAAAAGGATGGAGTCCTTTGGGAAAATCTATACGTGCTTGAATACATTCAGGAACCACATCCCGAATCAAGACAATTTCATCGCGTGGTTTTTGATAGGTGTTTTCTCTAACTTCCCATGGAGAAAACCATTCAGGATCAATTTCAACAACATAAACTACAGGATAGGAATCCCCAATTACATTCGTATATTTATTTTTAATTTCATCAAATCTATCGATAATTTCTTCTTCAATTGTTTCTGAAGACTTTTTATAATTATCTAAAAACTCTTCTACTGCACGCAAAATATTATGTACTGTTTCACCACCTCTATAATTCGAATAAGCTCTTGCAGTCCAATAATTCTGAGAAAAACTAGGATATTTCAGCCTTAAATTTCTTTCATTTGATTGAATAGCATCTGCTTTTGTTGTAAAAGCGATTAGCATCCCCACTCCGTTAGTCTTATAACCTTTAATCCTAGTTTGCTCTATGATGTATTCAACATCATCAAAATTATAAGGTGGAGAATTCATTACCCAACCATTATCCTGAATTAAATTTGAAAAACAACCGCTTGTTCCGTGATATACAAGGTTTAAATTTTCAAAATCCTCTCTTGCCAATGGAAAAATCACATTATTTGGATTGTTGATAATCCTTACTTCCATCAATTTTAAATAATGATTCCACTATTTTTAAATGTTAATTAACATCTCTGCAATTCAGTTAAAGCATTTTACATTAGAAATGAACTTATTGATTATCTCTAATCTGCTCCCAGAAATTATATCTTTTAAAGATTTCTTTCCTAAGCATCCATGCTAATAATATTTTTACTTTCATAATATCTTCTTATTTTGGATAAAATAGTATAGGCTTTTATTTATATATCTTTTCCACCCAAAATATATAAAAAACTAATCCATTTATCATCAAGAGATTTAAAAATCTTCTCAAAATCTTTCCTATATCTTGTTTTCTTAGGATATTATTTTATTCTCCGCGCTTGTCCTCCAGCTGTATGAATTATAAAATCTGCGACTTCCAAACCAGGATTTTTGCTCGTCTTATCCATCAGACCGTAAATAATCGGTATTGGCTTTTTCTCCATTAATATTTTATATGATGCAAAGTAATTTCGTAATTCCTTCCCTTGATGTGAATGTTCAAAAATTATAAAAATTTGTGAGCAAGGTATCCATTTTATTATGTGACGAATTCTTTCCCATAAAGATCTTGTAACTACTTGGTATGGTTTCAAATCTTTAGGAAATAGCGATTTATCTCCAGTTAAGCAAGCAATTCTTCCAAATTGATATTTTGAAAAGAAATAATTCAAGGCATTTATTTATTTTGGTAATGGATTTCTAAGATCCGCAGCATGCAAATCTTTATTCGCCCCATTAAAATATTTCTCTTTCATCATATTCCAAGGTATTGCAATTTGGTTATTAAAATGTTTAACTTTTACAATACATCCTCCAAGCCCAAAAATTGGAAATTTTTTATCGGAAAATAATTGATTCCCAGTTTCATCTATAAAGATTAAAAGAGTATTTTCATCATACTCTAATTTGCCTTCGGAAGCCTCGAAAATCATTATAGTTCTTGTCATTTTCATAAATTTTCTGTGAAAACAATCTTTTGATACAAATAGGATTCTTAAGCTTTAATGTTTAAGAGGGAATTAAATTTATATAAATATTTGTTTTCTCCCTCCCCCGTGGCGCCCCCTCTTAAAAAAGTAGGGGAATATTGATTATAATTCAGCAGATATTTAAAAAAGGAATTAATATCTAATACAGAGGCCTAAACAAAAAATGAAAACTTTAGTATTCGCATTAGATACAAATGTCTTTCTGCACTGTAAAAATTTTACTCAAATACAATGGGATAAAATTTTTGAAGAAGAATTCGATAAAATAGTTATCTTAATCCCTTGTATGGTTTTGAAGGAATTAGACAATTTGAAATATCAAAATAAAAATGCTTTAAAAGCAATTAATAAAATAAGAGACATTGAAACTGGAAAATTTCAAGTAAAAGCGTTCGGTTTAATTTCATCGATCTTACTACCTAAATGGGATAACCTTTTAGAATTGCATAAGCAAAAGCTCTCTAGGGATGAATCTGATCACCAAATTCTTGCTGAAGTTCTGCTCTATCATCAAGAAAATCCGCAAAGTAAGGTTGTGTTTGTGACGGGTGACTATTTACCTTCAAGGTTAGCTAAAGAAATAAATATTGAATGCTTGTATTGGTTGGATGAAAACTTTAGAATATATTTTGAAAAAGAGAAATTTTCTACTTCCAAACTAGAACCATTGGAGATTTATTTTACTGAAGAAGAAAAATTTTCAAAAGAAATCACACTGAATAAAACAATTATTCCTCAAGAACCTTTAAGATTGGAAGATTATGAAAAAGAATTTTCTAAACCTATTAGTCATCCGCTAATCTCTCATAAGCCAAAAGAAGATTTTCAGCGTGAACTTGACGATTATAACAATAAAATGAAAGAACTATATCGATTTGTAGAAATATATCTTACCTTACAAAATCATTCAGATACGCCATTTACAGATGTAGATATATATCTTTATATGGAATTGGAAAAGAGTTTCAAAATAAAATTTAGTCATGATATAGAGTTTCCAGAGAAACCAAATGTCGTAGGTGGATTTACTTCATTAGGATCTATATTTTCCCCTCATTCGATACTTAAAGAACCAAATGTGAAATATTATGAAATTATTCATACAGAAAGGGAGCGTAATGATGTCTGGATTATCCAAAATAGAGTTAGAAAAATAAAACATAATGAAACAGAAATTCTCTATCCCTTTATGTTATGGATACCGGAACATCTCTCGACAGAAAAAATAGTTATTAATGCCTCTTTTACTCAAGATCAAAAAGGGATGATAAATAACCAAAATTTATTCATTAATATCTCATAGGAATTTGAAGGTAAAATTATCAATGGAAACAATATGTTCCGGATATATCTAAAAATCTGCTTATTACTTCTCTTTCAATTATTACATTAGAATTATTTTTACTATTTATAACCATCATAGAACAAATAAGTATAATATTATCAAATCTTGAAGCTAGTATAATATATCTAACCTTAATTGGGACAAATATTATATCGTTTCTTTTAATAAGAGAAGAACTATCCGAAAAAGTTAAGAAATTTGGGATTCATATAGAGAAGATTAATACAAAATTGATTTTAAAATCCACGAATGAGAGGATTACTTCTATCTATTTTCTCATTAGTATATCCTTCTCCCATGATTTATACTCATATATAATTAGAAATTTAAAACTCAATTTTTTTCTATGATTTATTAGGACATAGAATAACCGCTAACTATCAATTGATTATAAAAAGAATTAAAAAAAATATTTATTAAGAAAAAAGTTACTCTCTCAAAAAACTGTTAACACAGGGAATAGGGTAAAAATCTTTAATAAATATTAATAACTATAGCTAACTGAAAAAATAATGTTTTTAAAGAATTTATTTAAAAAAGAAGAACCTCTCCATGAAATCAATTCATTCTTATTTAATTATAATTGGATAAATCAAAAAAACGTCATATTTCGTAGTTTACCGCCAGATTTTATAGTGAAACACATTTTAAAAATCGAATACCCAAATTTTGAAACATTAAAGCAGTGGATTATTGAAGAAAAGAATAATCCTATGGGACCACCTAATTTTAAAAATAAGGATATAATAAAGAAGAAAATCAAGAAAAAAATTTATAATTTAAAAAAAAAAAATGAAAATTGTTATCGTTTCATTGGAGATTACAGTCCAACTGTATCATTCAAATCAAACCAATATAAATTTCCTCTTAAGTTATCCCGATCTAACCTTTTAAATTTATTAAGAAAAGAGATTTCTTCTAAATTTAATGAGATGTTTGGAAGTGATATTATAATGGCAGATGGACTTTATGAAATCAGTCTCAATTTAACTGTGGCTTTAGAGGATTTGAATAATAATGTTGGTAAAAGAAAATTGAATGAAATAAATGTAATTTCATTTCTAAATACATATCTAATTAAAGAAAATATCAAATCCCATGAAAATAAATACGGAATTATTAGGGGATTGATGCAAGATATTATTTTTATTGAATCGAATAGCAATTTATTAAGAGGTGGTTTAAATGTTTTTCATTTGATGACATTACTAGGTTGGATAAGTGCGTTTAAATTTGAAGGACTGACTTTATATTTTGAAACTTTGATTAATAATCTAGTAATAGGTATTAAATCTTTTATTGAAAGGATTTGGAGATTTATTCACGAATTCTTTAATATTGAGTATATAAACAAGGAAATTAAAAAGGAATTTAGAGGTAGAAATTATTCTGATAAATGGATTACTCCGTTAGAAATAATATATTCAATTATAGAAAAAATTAGTACTAAATATGATATTGAAAAATTTAAACAAAACGATTCACAGATAAAATTGCATTTTGATGATAATAATGGAGAGACATTATTCTTATTAAACAATTTGAGGAATACTTATATACATTCAAGTCCCAAAAGCATTTCAGATGTAGAAAAAGAAACTTTAATTATTCAAAAACAATCTGGAAATCAAACATATGAGATATTTAATTTGCATATTCTAAATATCCCTTTAATCAAGAATTTAAATAATCTTGATTTCAAAAATTACTTAGATATGAATAATATTAACATTTCCAATATTGATTTGCATGATCCGGAAATCTATAGAAAAATAGTGAAACATAGAATAAAATGGAGGTCTCCAACATTTATTAGTAATATGTTAGATAATATTGAATCTCCTAACTTATACGAAAAAATACCTAGAGATATATTCTTTGGTATAGAAATTCCGGATGAAAAAATAGTATATTTATCCCCACATAAAATAATAGGGCGTATAACTAGACAAATTAAAGAAATTGACTTACAAGAAAGTCAAAAAATTTCAATTTTTAATCTTAGCGACTGTATTGATTCGCTATTTACCTTCTTAAAGAATTTATTAAAGCTATACATAATAAATGAAATAAAATTAGAGGGAATTTAATTTAAATAATTATTTTGAAAATCCTTAAAGACTGAAAGGGTAAAAAGATATCAGAATTTAGATTTATATTTAAATTATTTCATTTTAAAAGATCTATATTCTTCAGATTATCATGTTTCTCTAAGTAATCAATAATAACTTTATTCAATTCAATAGCCATCTTGAATTTTTTATTTATAATTGCACTTCTTTCCGGGGCTATTTCGAAACCATATTTTGATAAATAGTGATTTTGAACTTTTAAAGAAATTAAAGTTAAATAGTCCATAATATTGCCATCCGTTAAAAAGTTGTTTAGGTTTGCAACCCAATCTCTATTTTCATCTTTATTATACATCTGAATTGGAGTATTAGGCTTTTTATAAAAAATCTTTCCATAATTCGAATGTTCACTTATGAATACTTGTTTGTAATGATTTTCTGGACATAGTTTTTGTATTTGGTTTTGAAAGTTTTTGTTAAGAATAGGTTGATAAATTTGGGTACATTCATTTTGATATTTAACATCTATAACAGGGTATTTTATACTATTTGTTCCCGGAACTACTTCTTCAAAATTTTGATCATGCCATAAGTATCTTTTTCTTGGATATGGTAATCCAAAACTCTTTGCTAAAAGAAAATCATCACATATATTGAGAAATCCAAAATTATTTATAATTAAAAAGAAGCTTAAAGGATAATGCATAAAAGCGGGTAAACCTATACCTCCGAAAAGTAAGTACTTTTTTCTGTTATGAATCTTATAAATTAAAAGCATTCTATCTTTTGTTTGTGCTCCCTGATTTATATAAAATTTTGGTTGAATCCCAAAGAAATTCTGACTATCATATAGATTAGCTATATATAGCCCAATTCTGATTTTATCAAACCAAGATAATAGTATATTAAAATTATTCCTTGCTAGAGGTTTTTCATTTAATAGTTTTATTAAAACATCTTTTACATGATACTCTAATTTAGAAGATTCACTATTGCACATTTTACATGACGGATATACAAAAGTGTCAAAAGTAAATGTATGAAAATCAAGAAATAATTTATTATCTTCATCCAATGTATAATATGGTCCAAAAGGTAATTTTTTATCTTTTTGGTTAGTAAGATCGATTAACCATTTTGGTATAATGTGTTCTTTTGTTTTTTTTTCTATAGTCTTCCCGCAGAATATGCATATTTTTTTCATTTCTATTAATATAAAATAAATTTGCATATATCTAATTTATTATTTAGATGTGGTGGACTTTCTGATTAAATATATTCTCAAATGGATTGATACTTTTGAGAATATAGGATTTAAATATTTTAATTAAATTAAACCTGAATAACAATGGTAATTAGAAAAAGATAAATTTCTGTCTTGGGCACTCAGATTAATTATTGAAAGAATAAATGGGCATATATCAATAGAAACTATGGATAAAAATGATAAAGAATATGCATTACTCTTAATGGATGAAGATTTCAATAATGATAAAGAAAAAAGGAACTTCATCTCTGAAATGATGGAAGAGGGGATAAAATACAAAACTGGTGATGTAGATAGAGTTTTAGATACTCCGATTTTTTTGAAGTCTGAACTCCATAATGGAATCCAACTAGTAGATTCAATCGCTTACTTAATAGGGAGATATACCCGCAAAATATTAGATGGAAATGGCTCAACGCTTTTCGACAATCTTTCAAATTTCTTTCTTTTTAGTTTAGGTTCAAAGTTTTACAGAGGAGTTCCTTTAAAAAACTCGAGTCAGGGTATTAAGTTCTTTCCATCTCAAGCTCCTTTAGAGTTTTTTGATGTTTTTAGAGCAAATCATTAATGACATTAGTTGCTTAAATCAATTATCCCCCAAAAAATTATATCTGTTTTTCTTTTAATAAATCAATAATCATAAACAGAAATTTTGTTTATATAGACATTATCGTTAAAATTATTAGTTCGATATGTTAAAAAATAATCTACCCCTTGTCAAGTTGGATGGATACACTTTTAATTGTTTGCGTTGTGGGATTTGTTGTAAGGTTATAGTAAAAACTAGATTTAGCAAGATGAAATTACTATACCGATATAATTACCACGGAAAACTTTCTAATACTCCAACTACCACCACAACAGTATTTTTTAATGAAGTGAAAAAGATTTCAAAGTATATTAAAAAAAAAGAGGAGTCTAAGGAATTCTTCGTCCCATTTGAATCTTTTTTTCTAAAGGATTATCCCGTTGAATTTGTTTATACTTATCAAGTAAAAACAAACGGTAAATGGTGTACATTTTATGATCTAAATAAAAAAAACTGTAAAATTTATCCTACAAGACCCTTAATTTGTAAATCTTATCCACTTTATGTTGATAAAGCTATTGAGGGTGGTGTCTCTGTTGATTATCCAAATATTGCGAATTGTTCTTCGGCAGATAATGAAATTAAAAAAAGATATCCTCAAATTCAAAATATTATGAATGTAAGATTCGATACAAAATATTCCACTTATGAAATACAGTTTCCAAATCAAGCTAAATATTTTAAATTAACCGTATATCTGGCAAGAAAAGTTAATACTTTTTTGGAGGTTTGGAACGATCTATTTATTAATCCGCTCATAGTTAATCCTAATATGGTTAGGAAGTATGAGCGGCTTGACATGTCTCAATTTTGGGCTTGGTTAAGTGAGAACAAGGAAGATTTAGATAAGCGGTGGTTAAAAGTAACAATAAGAAAATACAAACAAAAAATTAATGAATTAAATAAATTATTTAACCTCAAAATTGATGATTTTTTATAAAGTTTGAAATCTATTTTTTTATTTAAATACTCATGAAATTATTTAGTTTTAAATCTCTATATCAAAATATATTGGTAAAAAAGGATTTGATCGTTTTGAATATCAATGGAGAAGAAACCTTTTTTGGAGAAAATATTGAAACCCCAGAAGAATTCATAGAAGACCTCTGCGATAGAGTCGATGCAGTCTATAGCACAGCAATGGATGATGATGATAAGATGAATCAACTTGCTTATCTCATTGGATTTATAACAGCTCTTAAAGGAAGGCTGAATCGAGTATGCGAAAAAATATAGATTTTACTCTGGTGTTCGATCGAAAACTAAAAAGATTTTTTAATGAAAATTTTTAAAAGTAAGTAAACTTCAATTATTATGATAATTAGCGAAATTATGCAATATTAGTTAGTTTGGAAAAACAATAAATTGTGCTTAAAATGAGAATTAAACATATTCAAGCGAAGAATTTTAAAAGCTTTGAAGATATTGATATAGATTTAAATAATTTTAATGTTTTGATCGGGGCTAATGCATCAGGTAAATCTAATTTTGTCAGCCTTTTTGAATTTTTTTATAATTTTGCTAATTATGGAATTGATGATGCTATCTCATTACTAGGTGGTATTAGATACTTGGGTAATTTATACTCACCTTCTGAAAGGACTTCGATAAAAATTGAGCTTGATGTAGACGAAGATTTTGATCCTTTTTATCAAATATATGATATTGATCCAAAAAGCATCAGTATAAATGTTGAAAAATTAGAATATGAATTAGAAATTATTTCAAAAACTAAAGCAGCATATGAAATTGCTGTAGAAAAACTAACTTTTTATGTTAAATTCATTGATGCCATATTTGATGAAGATCGGCTAACTTTTGATAGTGAAAATCTAGTTGATAAGGGTAGAGTTATTATATCACGTCGAGGATATGAATTCGTTGATATTGAGGTCTTAGCAAATAAAGATACAAATTTCGCTAAAGACTTAGAAAATGAAATGAAAGAATCAATGGATAAAACCATTAATAGAATAAAACGTAAAAAATCATTAATTAAGAGTGGTATAATAAATGATATTGGTATATATGAAGTCGAAGAAATCTTTAAACAAATAAGGATTTATAATATCAATTCCAGGAATTTGAAAAAACTTTCAGAAATTTCAGGAAAATCAGAATTAGAATCAGATGGAAAAAATTTAGCATTAGTTTTAAGAAAAATACTTGATGATGAAAATCAGAGACAAAAATTATTAGGATTAGTTGAAGATATTTTACCTTTTATTAAAAAAATTAATGTTAGGAGGACTGCTCATAAATTCTTATCTACAAATATTAGAGAAATATATTCTAATAAAATAACCATTCCAGGATCGTTAATGTCAGATGGTACCATTAACATTTTAGCTTTAATAATAATTTTATATTTTGAGAAAAAGTCTTTTTGTATTATCGAAGAACCAGAAAGGAACATTCATCCTTATTTAATATCGAAAATCATTGATTATATGAAAGATGTTGCTTTAAGATTCGATAAGCAAATTATAATCACTACTCACAATCCAGAGATTGTGAAATATGCGGGATTAGATAATTTAATTTTAATTAAGAGAGACAAACTTGGAAATTCAATTATCTCAAAACCAACATTAAGTGAAGATGTAAGAGAATTTTTAAAAAATGAAATGGGTTTGGATGAACTATTTGTTTCAAATTTTTTAAAGTGAAATAATGAATGGAACATACTAAATTATATTTGTTACTTGAAGGTAATGACGATGAGCGATTTTTTAATAAAATATTAACAAAAAGCCTAGAAGATTTATTTACTAAAGTTGAGATTCTAAAATACGCTGAAATGAAGCCAAGTGACAGGACAAAGTACATTAGGACTATAATAAATAAGGAAAACTGGGATTATATTTGTGCTTGTGATATCGATACTACGGGTTGTTATCCTGAAAAAAAGCGCTTGTTTATAAGCAAAAATATTTTAATTGAAGAAGATAAAATTGTTGTAGTAATTAAAGAAATTGAAAGTTGGTATTTAGCAGGTATTGATAATGATTTTTTACGCTCAATAAGAGCTGGTTTAATGGATAGAAATTGTAATGAAATCACTAAAGAGATTTTTAATAATCTTATTCCGAAAAAAATGCCTAGAGCCATTTTTCTGAACAAAATTTTAGAAAATTATAACACAGATTTAGCGAAACGAAGTAATAGTTCTTTTTTATATTTTTTGCGGACTTTTTTAGATGAAAGTTAACTAATATTAACATTCGGTACAAAAAAACCACCATCTAATAAAAAGTAGCGAATCTATTTAAACCAAAAAGAGTTGAATTCTAAACTAATTTGTGCCTGTAAAATCCTGATAGTGCTGCAGCTAAATTAAACTTAAGAAATATTGAAAACAAAATAAACATAATAAGATGGGAGATAAAATAAGTTTGTTAATCTTTTGACAACAATATTTATAATTTTATTTAGTCTAAATAAAATTATGACAAAAATCAATGATGTATGGATTAAGGAGGCGTTAGCTAAACGATATGGAAGAAATTGGAAAGAGAATATGGATCGTGAATTGATTATTAGAAAGATTTCAGATCAAGGAACTAGCGAGACAGACATCCGAAGTAGAGGGTGTATTTTCTTTATGTTAGCTGGAAGCCCACCTAAAGGATATGCGATCTATCAGCCATCCCATAGAATTATTATTCTTATAGATGCCTGGGGAGGTAAAAAACAAACTTATAAAGATAAAGATTATGTAGAAGAATGATTGAAACTATTCTTAGTAATAATTGAAAGAATTTATATATCCGGAACATCATATCTTAAAATTTTTCTATGTTATTAAAAAATTAACTAATCTCCTTTCTCTAAACATTTTTCCCTCCCCCGTGGTGCCCCCTCCTAAAAAGTTAGGTGTAGAACAATCTTTCTATAATCTACGACACGATCCAAACTTATAATATTCAGGACAGTCAATAGCAATTCTGTGTGGATAATATTTTTCAATCCATTCATCCATATCAAATTCTATCCAAGGAATTATCAGAAGTGATTTGGGAAGTGCATTTGGATTAGGTGATAAATAAGGTTTATCAGTATGGTAATGATCAGTGATAGTCTCTTCTATCTTATTAATAAGCTTTTTATAAGGATATATTACAACAACAGTAGTAAATGATGAAATATGCATATTTCGTGGATATTGGAATTCAATTATCTTTCCGTTTATCCTTATATTGCCAAATTTACACATCTTTTTCACGATATTTTCTCCTAATCCCTCTTTGTATACTTTAGTAGATTTATTGCAAAAATTACCCTTACCAACCGCAAGAATACAACCTTTTTCTGACTTATACTTTTCTAATTCACTTATCAGCCAATGTAATCCATATTTTATGGCACTTGAACAATGACTTACAGTATATGTATAATATCTCTCAGTCATAAGTCACTTTTTATCTTTCTGTGTAATTCTATTTTTGAAAATCCCTTTTAAATTCTTTATGAAAGATTTAATATAGCTAACCAAATCGAATCCAAAAAACATTGCTATGAAAAATATGAAGATAATAATTAGATCAAAGGGAAATACAAATATTTCATGTATAAGATTCCATGAGAAGAACGATATAAATCCAATATTTAACAATACAATTATAATATTGAAAAATGAGAAGGAAATATATTTATTTAGTTTATGCATAGCTTCAGTATAATGTTTATTAGTATCCCCCGTTGCTTTCTTTAAAGTTGCATAATATATTTCATCTAATTCTCTTTTAATAAAAAAATTCTTTTCATTTTGATTATTATAGTCATTATCTGCTTTCTTAGCGATTGTATCATATTTATCCCAATATTCGTCAAAGGGAATGGTAAATTCTTTTAGTTTCTTAGTAATTATTATAAATTTTGTTGAAAGGGCACAACAGAACAAAATTATAGTAGTAATTCTAGAAAAAATAGTTAAGTCCATAAAAGATAAGGTGAGAATAACAGATAAAACTGTAAAATCAATCAGTAAATATTGATGTACCTTACTAATATAATATTTTCTATAATTATCATTTGATTCAAAAAATTTTTCAATATGATCTTTAGGAATATGGCTCATTCTATTCTTTTTTTTTTAATTTTTGAAAATCTTCTATTACTTTCACATTTAATCCCTTTTTCTTCCAATCTACATTTTCCCGTTTTTCTACATCTAATGATTTTGTCATCCAATTGGAGGAATTAGGAACATTTTCTTTTTCTTCTTCTGTAATAATAATCACCACTGTTTTAACATTAGGTGTTACAATTATAATGATTAACGAATCTAATTATACAGATTCAAAGAGTCTGGTGGTTTTCTGATTTATTAAATTGATAATAAATTAAAAAGCAATTATTTTTCATTAATTAGAGCTAAAAAAACTTAATTTAAAGAATCAAAATGACCCATTCTAAAAACAATTAGAATTTACTGAGGTACTCGATCAAAAACTAAAAAGATTTTTATGACATTCTATACTTTGATTTCTATCTTAATTAGGATTAAAGTTCATTTTTAATTCCAAGTTAAGAGTTTCATTGGAATACCTAGCCAAGGTGGCGTAGCCCGGTGAGGTCGTTGGAGTTTTCCAACCTCGGGTAAGAACGCACTAGATTTATCGGATTGCCCGATATAGGTGAAACTGAAGATCTAGGTATCGAGAAGATTGAGTCTCCTCGACTAATCTCGACAAGGTTCAAATCCCTCTCTTGGCATTTTTTTTTTTTATAACAGTATCTAAGTATTTATTATTTTTTCTTTTATTTTTTATGGTCGACACACCGACATTATTTGTAATTTACCCGACCACCCCCTGTGATTTTTTCTCCAAAGTAAGAAAGGTTTTAGCTAAT
>SDBT01012902.1_pt1 | contig 13407 bp, 14 predicted proteins | sample 2277101 | NCBI WGS metagenome assembly SDBT01 (sample SAMN10404973, study PRJNA504765) | marine sediment metagenome | isolation source: marine sediment core GS10_PC15, 103 cmbsf | place: Arctic Ocean: Southern Knipovich Ridge | collected 2010 | reverse complement strand
CCAAATGATAAATGTGAATGGCGGAATTTATATGTAAGGTGACTGTATAATGGACATATATGAAAATAAATCTAAGAATATTTTTATTAAAGCCAAAGAAATAGAAATTGGAGCAGGTGTTTCTTTTGGAGAAAATATTCACGTGGATGTAAGAGGAAAATTTGCTATAGGTGATAGAAGTAGGTTAGGTGATGATGTTAAAATAGCAGGTAATAATGTCTCTTTCGGCAGTGATCTGTATCATAGTGTTGGATTGGATATTGGTGGTGGTGGTCATACTAATCCTACAGCAAATTTTACTATTGGTGATAGGTGTACAATTCATAATAACTATATAAATTTAGCAGAAGAGATTACTATAGGTAATGATGTTGGTCTTAGTTTGGATGTATCTATACAAACACATGGTTATTGGTTATCTGTGTTGGATGGGTATCCAGCAAAGTTTGCTGGGGTTTATATAGACAATGGTGTTATTGTTGGTTTTAGATCTGTAATACTAATGGGAGTTAGTATAGCAAGTAATATAGTTATAGGTGCTTGTAGTGTTGTTACAAAAAATTTAACAGAAAAAGACGGAATTTACGTTGGAAATCCTGCTAAATTTATAAAAAAGGTAGTACCTCTACCTCTATCAGAAAAAATAGAAAAGGTAGATTATATAATTGGTGAATATAAAAAGATAGCTGATCATCATGGTATATATCCACTAATTAGTGTTGATTATCCAAATATAAAAATTAATGCTTGTGATTTCAATGTTGAAACTTTGGAATTTAGTGGTTCAGAGGATGATATCACAGATCATTTTAGAGATTATGTTAGAAAGTGGGGCCTGAGGTATTATTCTAGTCGTACATTTAAGACAGTGGTTGGAGGTGGTAATGTTGATGGATAAAGTAGATATTACAATGACAGCAGTATTGAGACCATCAATATTGGATCAGTCTTTGTCTACTATAGTAAAAAATGTAGTGGATGATCAGGATAGATTTAAATTAATTATAAACATAGACCCAATAGGTGAAGACGTAGATCCTATGGTTATGGTAAAGGTATCACAGTCACATTTTAAGACTGTTGTTTATAATATACCAAAAGAACCGTCATTCCCAAAAGCTGTAAAATGGGTTTGGATGAATAGTGATGCTCCATATGTTTTTCATTGGGAAGATGACGTGTCTATTTTCAGGCCTATAAGTATAGAACATATGATAGAAATACATAAGAAGTTTACTGATGTTGCAGCACTGAGGTTGTTTATTAAAGACACACCAAATAGTAAAGAAATGTCAGTATTTAGAACTATATGGCGCTACAATAAGAATGGACTTTATATAGCTGATGATTGGAAAGGACAGTTTGGTTTGAATCCAAACTTAATAAAAAGAGAATTCATTAATGAGGCTGTTCATGTATTAAGGGATGATATAAATCCAGAAAAAGTTTTTAGATCTGTTTATAGCTGGGCAGTTCCTTTGATTTCAAAATGGAAATATGCTCTATATACGAATCCTGGTGATAAAATATTAGTGTCTGGAATTGGAAGTGAGGGTCATGTATGGAAACGAAAACTTGGATTATCTAAAACTCCAGGACAGCAATTTTTAACATGGGCAGGTGGCAGTATAAGGGAAACGGAGAAAGATTCAAGCGATGAAAAGAAAGTAGTGCTAGCTATGGGAGCACATTTTGATGATGTTGAGGTTGGTGTTGCAGGAACTTTAATAAAACATTTAGAAAAAGGGCATACAGTTTATATAGCAATTTTAGAGTCAGATGAAAGTAGGACTGGTGATCCAAAAATAAGAAGAAATGAACAGATGGCTGCGTTGGGTAATATGGGAATACCCAAAAAATTTCTATTACTGTTTTCATATGGCGAAAAAGATGCAGACGTAGTAGCTAAACTTGATGACATAAACCCTGATGTAATATATACACTTTATGAAAAAGATACACATCAAGCGCACCGTAGGTGTTCTATTATTGGGCAGTCTGTAGGTAGAAAAACACATATTACTACTGTTTTTTACAATGCCGGTTCTTCTTATGATTTTCATCCAAATGTGTTTAATATTATAGATTTTGATGCTAAGACTAAATTAATTAATTGTTTTACTACGCAAATAGATTGTGGTGCTTTACAACTTAATGCTATAAAAAAGAAAGAAGCATATTGGGGGTCATTAGTATCAAATGACCAAGAATGTTATGCTGAAGGCTTAATAGTTAGGAGGATGATATATAATGGCTATTAACGGAAATAGAGAATTTTATAAAGGAATAGGAATGAAACAAAAAGGAGGAATAATAGGAGTCTTTAATAATTTTTTTTCAGGAGAAAAATTTGATACAATTATAGAATTGGGTACTGGATCAGGTGCGTTTGCTACTTATATGGCTGAAAAGGCCGCAGAAATGTCTGCCTTTTTTATTACATTTGACATTAATAATACTGGCCCAGGAATTGAAGATTACTTAAATTCTTTAGGTGCAGTGTTTTCTAAAGAAGATTTAGATGCTAGTACTAAAATAGAAGGTCTCATTTCGAATGGTAATAGAACTTTAATTCTGAATGATGCTCTGAAAGAAACACATCTTAGAAGGTTAGCCCCGGTATTGAAATTAGGTGATTGTATAATGTCTCATGATTGGGGAATAGAATATATGCTTGAAGATATAAGTGAATGTTTACAGAAAAATGGATTAGAAGTACGTTATAGTGAATTATTTAAGCCAGAGTTTTTATGGTTATGTTGTATAAAGGAAAAATAAAATGAAAATACTTTTGTTAAGCCCTAATCAATTACATAGATATAATTGGGGGCATCAATTATGGCGCAACGATTTAACTAATCATCACGAAGTAATTTACTACGGAGATGGTTACAAAGGGTATAATCCCAAACGTGATACCAACGATGTGATACAACAATATAATGATTCTGATATTATATTTACTTATGGATATAGATATACGTTACCGTTTGGTAATTTTGTGGTTCCAGAACACATGAAAAGAGTGCATCTAGTAGTAGATCTTTTTCCAGCCCATCCTGGAGGTTACCCTGGAGCTTGGGAAAAATATAAAATATTTCTTGAGCAAACACAATTTGACCTTTTATTTGTGAGGCAGGCTATTCAGATAGATTATTTGAGAAAAATGGGTTGTAAGATTCCAATATGTCTGTTGCCTTTTTCGGTAGATACTAATGTCTATGAAAATATGGGATTATCTAAAATATATGATTTGTTTTCTTCTGCAACGGTAAGAGATGATATATATCCTAACAGGCGCAAAATCAATTCTCTTATTAAAAGTACTGGTTTGAGTTGTATAACTGGAAAAAAAGTGGTAAAGGGAGCTTATGTTAAAGCAGTTAATGAATCAAAGATAGGTGTAATAAGTGTTAATGTTTTTGGGAGCCCTAATATGAAATTTACTGAATTCACTAGTTGTGGTACGTTTGTTCTAGCTGACAGGCCAGCTGATTTTAATATTCTTGGGTTTAAGGATGGAGAACATTTAGTACTTTATAAAGATTTAAATGACTTATCTGATAAAATTAAATATTTTTTAAAACATGAAGCAGAACGTGAAGAAATAGCTAAAAACGGTATGGAATTTGTTAGAAAGAGCCATAATAACACAGTTAGATCTATACAATTTACAGACGCTATCAGAAAAGAGTTTAATATAGGAGATTAAAAAGGATTATATATATATATGAAAGTTTTATTAGTAGCTAACAATGATTGGGCTAATGCAGGCTATACTTATACAGAAGCTTTAAAATCTGTAGGCGTGGATGCTACTATGGTAAAAGGCTCCAAACACCACCTTCATTATCCAAACCAAGGCATGTTGTATCAATATAATATACCAAAAACTATACAATTAATGCAAGAGGCTGATATTATACAAATAATGCATAGTCTAACGCCAGGATGGTTGAGGAATGTTAGAAACAAAAAGATAGTAGTTTTTCACGGTGGGAGTAAATATAGATGTAATATAGAAGCTAAAAACAAGGAATTCAATCATATTGTAGAAATGTCTATAATACAAACACCAGATTTATTAGGTAAGGGAGCTAAAAATGAAAGATGGATCATGGCTCCTGTTGATACCAACAAATTGTTACCTGTGTATGATGTTGGTTCTAGTGATAATATAGTTATAGGACATAACCCATCATCTACTATAACGAAAGGTTCTGATAAAATACTTAAAATAATAAATAAGTTGAAAAATAAACACAAGAATATAGATTATAGATTTAGTCCAGATCCAACTAATTGGAAAGCATATATTAAAAAGGTATCAACTTGTGATATATACATAGAACGTATGATGATACCTGAAGAAGAGGGCATTAAGCCTGTGTGTAGTATAACAGCACTTGAAGCAGCTGCTTTAGGTAAGGTAGTTATAACTAATTTTGATTACATTGATTTATATGAGAAAGAATACGGTAATTTTGATCTGTGTGTGGCCAATTCTGAGGAAGAAATGGAGTATATGTTAGATAGATTTTTGTATATGACAAAGGATCGGTTGCTTGAGTATAAGATCAAATGTAGAGAATGGGCAGAAAAATTCCATAGCTACGAAGCTATAGGAAATAGGCTAAAGAAATGTTATGAGGAGATATTGTAATGGCAACCTCTTCGCCAGCAACCATCACTCACATTTGTAATAGAATAATAAGATTAGAGCCCTCATCCGTGTTAGATGTTGGAATAGGTTTTGGTAAATACGGCTTCTTAGCTCGCGAGTATACTGATATATATAGAGGTAGATACTACAAAAACGAATGGATAACAAATATAGATGGTATAGAGGGTTTCGAAAAATTAGTAACAAAACTTCACTACCATATTTATGACAATATATACATAGGGGATGCCTGCAAGCTAATCAACACGATTGATAATTATGATTTGATTATGTGTGTTGATATGTTAGAGCATGTTGAAAAAGATGAAGGTAAATTATTATTAAAAGCCTTTAAAAACAAAAGTAAAACGGCTATAGTATCTGTACCAATTAGACCAAGCAAGCAGGGCAGAGGTAAATATAATAACCAATTTGCTCCTCACAGATCTATATGGTCAGAAAAAGAGTTATCGGAGTTTGGTAATATAATTAGGATTAAAGATTACAATAAAGTGAAAGAATATGTAGATTTGTTTTTCTTGTTGGAAACTGTATGAATATAGTACTTGATTTAAATCAAAAGGACAACTAAGATTATGAAATTACTGTTAGTGGCCGGAGCACGGCCCAATTTTGTTAAGCTATCTCCTATAACTGATGAATTGTTATTACGTGGAGTGGATTACAAATTGATACATACAGGTCAGCATTATAGTGAGAAACTGTCTGACGTATTTTTTATTGAATTAGGTATTAAACAACCAGACTACAATCTTGAAATAGGATCTGGTCCACATGCACAACAAACAGCAAAAATAATCCATAAATTTGCTGATGTATGTGAAATTGAAAAACCAGACACTGTTTTAGTAATTGGTGATGTAAATTCTACCTTGGCCTGCGCTGTTGTAGTGTCCAAACTAGAAAATGTTAAATTGGCACACGTGGAGGCAGGAGAACGTAGTTTTGATAAGAGTATGCCGGAAGAAATTAATAGGCTTGTTACTGATGTTTTATCTGATTACTTATTTTGTTCTAGTCCTGCAGCTAAAAGTAATCTTATAGCAGAAGGGTATCCAGAAGAAAAAATATATTTAGTAGGCAACGTGGCTATAGATTCTTTACTATTCAATTCTGCTAGGGTGTCTGAGTATGACTATGACAATGACCCTTATGTATTATGTACAATACATAGACAGTCTAATACTGACGTTCCTGATGTGTTGAAAAACATTCTGAAAGCGTTTCAACTAATAGCTAACGATATTAAAGTTACATTTCCTATGCACCCCAGAACACAGAATAGGATAGACGCCTTTGGATTTAACCATTATTTAAAAGGACTGAACGTGATAAAACCACTAAACTATTTGAACTTTTTATATAATATGAAGCACGCAACTGCTGTATTGACTGACTCTGGAGGAGTACAAGTTGAAACTACAGTGTTAGATGTGCCTTGTGTGACTATTAGGAATAATACTGAGTGGGGATTCACTTTATCAGAAGGAACCAATACAATAGTGGGAACTGATATAAATAAGATAGTCACTACCACGTTATCTATAGTGAGGGGCGAAAGAAAACATACAAATTTGAGCACTGATAATGCAAAATTGCTAGATGGACATGCATCTAGACGGATAGTGGAAGTATTACTTGGAGGTAACAATGTATAATTTTGCACTTATAGGAGCAGCTGGGTTTGTTGCACCTAGACATATAGAAGCAATTCATGATACAAATAATAACTTGGTTGTAGCTATTGATCCACATGATTCTGTCGGAATTCTTGATAAATATTTTCCAGATTGTGAATTTTTTACTGAGATAGAAAGATTTGATCGCCATCTTGAAAAATTGAGAAGAGAAGGCACAAAAGTTGATTATATAAGCATTTGTTCTCCTAATTACCTTCATGATGCACATTGTAGAGTAGCTATGCGTGTTGGAGCAGACGCTATCTGTGAGAAACCTGTTGTAATAAATCCATGGAATATAGATCAATTAGTAGAGATTGAAAATCAAACTAATAGAAAAGTCAATGTTGTTTTACAACTTAGATTATATCCTAAATTAATAAGATTGAGAGAAAAATTTAAAAATACAAGTGAAATTCATAAGGTAAGAATTAATTACGTAACACCACGTGGACGTTGGTATCATGAGTCTTGGAAAGGAAATGAAGAAAAATCTGGTGGGCTGGTTGCTAATATAGGTGTTCATCTATTTGACTTAGTCATATGGTTATTTGGTAAGGTTAAAGGTATAAATATGTTTTATAATGAGCCTACTAAAGTAGCTGGTTCTCTATTATTAGAAAAAGCATCGGTTGAGTGGTCTTTATCAATAGACAAAGAAGATTTACCAGAAGGGTCTAATGTTTCTCATAGGGCAATAACTATAGATAATATACCACTAAGATTTGATGATGTATTTACTTCTTTACATACAGAAGTATACAAAAATATTTTAAATGGAAAAGGATTTGGTTTGGAAGACGCTAGGCCAGCAATAGAGTGTGTAAGTAGGATTAGGGGGCTTAAATGATACATGAATCATCGTATGTAGAAGACTGTGATATAGGTAAAGATACAAAAATTTGGCATTTTTGTCATTTATTTAATTCAATTATAGGTAAAAATTGTAGTATAGGGCAAAACGTTATGATAGGTCCAAATGTTATAATAGGAGACAACTGTAAGATACAAAATAATGTTTCATTATATGATGGTGTTATTTTAGAAGACAATGTTTTTGTAGGACCATCAGCTGTGTTTACAAATGTTGTAAATCCAAGGGCTTTTGTAGAAAGAAAATCAGAATTTAAAGAAACATTGATAAAAAAAGGCTCTTCTATAGGGGCTAATGCTACAATTATAGGTGGTGTAATTATAGGAGAGTATGCTTTTGTAGGCGCAGGAGCAGTGGTTACTAGAGACGTACAGAACCACACTCTTGTTGTTGGTAATCCTGCTAAGATATTACGTAAAATTAGTGAGGAATTTGATATAAATAGTAATGGGGAGTTTAAATAGGATAGGAGAAGAAATTATGACGGATTACAATCAAATTGAATATTGGGATAATAGAGTATACCCTTGTTATAAAGCAACAGTTGAGAAGTTAACCCCCATCCAAATTAAGTGTGTCAAAGAGCAATTATCAGGATGTAAAAAGATACTCGATTTTGGTCCAGGTTTTGGTAGAATGTTTCCTGCATATAAAGACGCTGAAGAAGTTACAGGGCATGATATTACTTCAAACTATAAAAATCAAATCATTGAAGAATCAAAAAAACATAGTTTTAAGTTTGACTTCCATATCAGTCAACATATAGATAAAATTAATTTCCCAGACAAACATTTCGATGTTGCTGTTGCAATCGAAGTATTATTACATCAGATACCTGAAAATATAATAACAATAATGAGTGAATTAAATAGAGTTGCTGACAAAGTTATTATTATAACCTGGATGGATCTTAATAAAAAGCTTGGAAGAGATGAGTCTATGGCTGATCAATATTGTTTTAATTACAATTATGTCAAAATATGTGAAGAAAATAATTGGAAAATGATGAATTACAAAATATATCATAATCAATTATATTTTGTATTCAAAGGAGAATGATATGAAGGAAAAATGGTTAGTAACAGGGGCAGCAGGGTTTATAGGCTCAAACATAGTTAAACGTCTGATTGAAGATAATCAACTAGTTTTTGCGTTAGATAATTTTTCTAATGGTGATTACGAAAATATAAAAGAGTATGAAAAATATACAAATAATTTTGTATTTTATGAGGGGGATATAAGGACTTATAAGACGTGTCATTATTTGTGTGATCAAGTTGATTATGTTTTACATCAAGCAGCACTTACATCAGTTCCTAGGTCTATAAAAACACCAGGAATTGTTCATGACGTTAATGTTACAGGATTTTTAAACATGTTGATCGCTGCTAAAGAAGCAAAAGTAAAAAAGTTTATATACGCTTCATCTAGTTCTGTGTATGGAGATGATGAAACATTACCTAAAATTGAAAGTATTACTGGAAATCCTTTGTCACCATATGCTGCTACTAAAAAAACTAATGAGATGTATACAGCAGCGTTTACCAATTCTTATGGTATTGATACTATTGGTTTACGTTATTTTAATGTATATGGACCTAATCAAAAGTTTAGTGGCCCATACGCAACTGTTATTCCTATTTGGTGTAATGCTTTTATTAATGATAAAGACGTTCATATTTTCGGCGATGGAAAAACTAGCAGAGATTTTTGTTATGTTGAAGATGTTGTACAAGCAAATATTTTAGCTGCTAAAAGTGATCTAAAAGGCTCACATGTTTTTAATGTTGCAGCAGGAAATACTACTTCTTTAAATAAACTATTTACGTTAATCAAAGGAAGGTTTAATAGGCCTGAGATTGAGCCGGTGTATGAAGCTTTCAGAGAAGGAGATATAAAACATAGTTTAGCAAGTTTAATTAGTATAGAAGAGAGCTTAGGATATGAGCCGAAATATGATATTCATACAGGTCTAGATAAGGCTATAGAATGGTATAAAGAGAAGTTAATATAAAATGGTTTGATAATTTTATAGGAGGATAATATGGAAAAATTTGAAGAGAGATGTTCTAAATTAAAAATTATTGTCAGTGAAATTGACGGTATAATAACTGAACATCTATCTCCTATTGATGAGTTAGGAAATACTCTATTTAAACAGTACTATATGAAAGATTTTGAAGCGATAAATGAATTAAAAAAAGCATTTACATTTGTATTTTTATCTAAAGACAATACAATTAATTATCATTTATGTAAAAAAAGAAACATTCCTTTTTTTCATGCTCCAAAAAATAAAAAAGAAAAGTTGATAGAGATAATAAGGAGATATGGTGTATCTGCCGAAAATGTTTTATATGTTGGATGTTCATATTCAGACGTTGAGAACATTAAAATGGCAGAAATTTCTGTTTGCCCGGAAGATTCTGTTAAAACAGTAAGGCAAATAGTTGACTGCAAGTTACCTGTTTACGGCGGAGCTGGAGTTTTATGTGAGCTTTATGAAGCATTAAAACCAGTTATTATAAATATTAAAAAATAATGCTTGACAAATTAAAAATAATGACTATATTATAGAGGTAAAGGATGAACATATGGACAAGTGGTAATTTTATATTTAAACCTGTAAATGTTGAGGTTACAGATTATTTAAAATTAGAATTAATTATAGACAGTTCAAAAGTAGACGAAGATCTTACCGATTTTCCAATCAATATAACTTTGTCTTCTGGTACAGGTCAAAATAATTTTGATGCTACAGGAGTTTTTGACGAGCTTACAGCTTCTGGGACAGATAGAAAAAAAATAGTTATAACAGATATAAACGACAACCGATTTTATACAGAAATAGAACGTTGGGATTATGATAACGAGGAAGCAAATTTATGGGTTAAGATACCAACAATAGTTTCTGGAACTGATACAACTTTGTATTTATATTATGATGCTACTGTTAGTGGTAATACTACATATGTAGGTGATACTGGAGATACACCAGCTCAAAGTGTATGGGATTCTAATTTTGTTGGTGTTTGGCATTTGAACGATGATGGTGATATATTAGATTCTACCATTAACGTAAATGATGGATTATGGGGGACTGGGACTACAAATATAGCTTTATATAAGACATCTGCACAAAGTACTACTTGGGGTGGGTTTGGTCCAGAGCGTGCTGTAGATAATAATACCAGTTCTTATAACCATACTAATGTTAGTGTTAATGAATGGTGGAAAGTTGATTTAGGAGCAGTATATGGTATTGGAAAAATAAATTTGTTTAAAAGAATGATTAACAGGCCTTATTATTTCTATATTCAAACAGCCGATGATTATGGTTTTACTACAAATGTTGTAAATATAATAACTGAAAGCAATAATCAAAATCTAGACATTATATGGGACACAGCTGATTTTGGCCTAGGTGTAAGTACAAGATACCTACGAGTATTATGTCACACAACTGGCCAATATATAAATATAAAAGAATTTAGAGTGTATATTCAAGATTCTGGGGATTTAGTTGACGGTAAAGTAGGAAAAGCAATAGATTTTGATGGTAACAGTATTAGTTGTGGAAGCCCAGTTTCTTTAGATGATATTACTAATATAACTTTCGAGGCTACTTTTAAGCCTCAAGGTTGGGGAGAAAATACTGCTGGACGAATAGCATCAAAATCTACTTCTGGAAACGAAAATGGTTGGAATGTATTCGTTCATGATACCAATGATAACATTGGTTTTATACAAGGTTGGAGTACCACTGATGGTATATGGTACGCCCCCACCAACTCTATAATATTAAATGAGTGGTATCATTTAGCAGCTCAATATGACAAATCATTCGGTGTTGGTGATAAACCAATAATGTATTTAAATGGATCTTTCCAGACAATGACTACTACCCAAACACCAGTAGGATCTATAGAATCAGATGTCGCACAAAATATGCTTATAGGGGCGAGAACAGGAACTGACAGAGAGTTTGATGGTATTATTGACGAAGTTAGAATTTCCAATGTACACAGATTACCATCATGGTTAAAAACTACTTATTATAGTAATTGGAATGATTTAGTTACATATGACTATACTATTACACCAGCAATAAATGAAGTTAGAATATATGATAAGCTTACAGAAGCTATATCTGGTACCATTTATCATAACGATGTTGTAACTTCTGTGTGGGCCAATGATAATTATTTATATATAGGTACTACTAATTCAGGTGTGATTTGGTCGCCTATGAGTTCTATTTCTGGCGCAGTGTATGATAATTTTAGTGTTTATAAAGCTTATCCAGATATACATGATAACCATGTAAATTATATACACGGAGCAGGAAATTATTTATGTGTTGCTACAATTAGTGGTGTGAATATAATTGATTTAACAACTAATAGTGGGGTTTATACAAACGAATCTATTATTGCAAGCAAATGTCATCAGGTTGAAGATAGAACTTCTTATTATATGTATGATGATAAATTAAGAACAGTATATAGTGATGATTCAACTTATCTTTATCAAAGTGGAGATAATATAATTCCAATAGTTTCTGGAATTAATGATTTATATATTGTTAATGGAACTAAGAATGTTATATTTTTAGCAACTACTGCAGGTACTGTAGTTATTGAAGAAAACAAAGGAAGCGAAGTTTTATCTAGGTTTAAATATTATTATGTTATGTAGAGGAATAGTAAATGCTTATTAGACGTGAAACAAATACAGGTAGTAATGATTTGAATGTTGTTTACAGACCATTAAAGGTTGACGAGATGATGGGGCAAGAAACCAATAAAAAAATGATAAAGACGTGGTTAGATAATAACACAACCCCACATTCACTTTTATTTACTGGCCCTCCTGGCTGTGGAAAAACTACTGCAGCAAGAATTATTTCGCTTGGGTTGAATTGTTCAGAAACACCAGGATTAGACCCATGTTTAAAATGCGATTCTTGCCAAGCTATAGTTAATCAACATAGTCTAGATGTTATGGAAATTAATGTAGGTAGGTCAGGAACTAAAGGAGATGTAGAAAATGTCATTAGAGATTTATCGAGCGCCCCTTTTAGTTCTAAATATAAAATAGTTATATTTGATGAAGCGCACGAACTTACTTCTGCCAGCCAAAACCTTTTACTTAAAGTTATGGAGGACGGGTATGACCACGTATATTTTATCTTTGCTACCAATGAGCCTCATAAATTAAAAAAAGCATTTACTGGTGGGAGAGTTACCAAACTCCATTTTGATAGACTTGCTACGGAATTATTATTTGACCTTTTAAAAAATGTTGCAGAATTTGAGGCCATAGTTTATGATGAAAAGACATTATTATACCTTGCTGAGGAAGCTAAAGGAGTTCCAAGAGACTGCTTGCCTTGGCTTAAACAGTGCCAAGACGAAGGTAGCTGGTCTTTAGAAGCAGCTAAAGAAATAACAGGAGTTTTATTAGACGAAGAAAACCCACAAGTTATAGAGCTTTGTAAAACATTGCTTATGTCAGACTTCAAAAAAGCAGTAGAGATGTATCCAAAAATAGGAATGCCGGCAGAGAACATACGCATGGCAATAGCAGGCTGGTTCGTTTGGCAAATGAAGAGGGCAAGAACTCTTGGAGACGCCAAAAAATATTCTGATATACTTGACTTTATTACCACCCCCATCTATGAGCCAGGTAAATTAGGCGATCATAAGATGTATAATAACATGTTTAAAATCGTATATCTAGTTAGGAAGGGCAAAAGGAGTTATTAAATGGGTGTTTTTGACAGCAAAACTATTAGCTTACCAAAACCAAATTATGAGTATATAACTACTGATGAGAGAGCACAAGCAGTTGTTAATACTATAAGGCAATATCCTGTTATAGAAGTGGATAGTGAAACTACTGATTTAGATCCATATAAAGGAAAAATATCTTTAATACAAATTGGAATACCAAACAAATCTTTTGTTTTTGATGTTAGAAATGATACAGAACATAGCAGTATAGATCCATATACATTAAAGCCTGTTTTAACCGGCAACAGCCAAATTAGAATTTTGCAAAACGCTGTGTTCGATATGAAAATGGTTAAACATCATTATGGTTTTTATATAGAAAACATATATGATACAATGTTAGTGGAGCAGTTACTTAATTTAGGAAGAAATGTT
>SDBT01012901.1_pt1 | contig 13408 bp, 11 predicted proteins | sample 2277101 | NCBI WGS metagenome assembly SDBT01 (sample SAMN10404973, study PRJNA504765) | marine sediment metagenome | isolation source: marine sediment core GS10_PC15, 103 cmbsf | place: Arctic Ocean: Southern Knipovich Ridge | collected 2010 | reverse complement strand
GGTTAGAGGGACAGGCTTCGGGTTCGGTTAGAGGGACAGGCTTTCGGTTACGGTGAAAGCGCCAGGCTTAACGGTTAGAGGGACAGGCTTTCGGTTACGGTGAAAGCGCCAGGCTTAAGGCTTGGATTAAAAAAATTGTTTAGTTAATAAAATTTACTATTTTTGTCTTGCATTCATGGCTTATAATTAGTTATAATTTGCATTCAAAATCAAACTTCTTTTTCTCTCATTCTTTTTTATCAGGAATATCAAATGCGTAAACCGCGTGTGCACGTGCATGGTGGCGTATATCACGTCATGCTTCGTGGAAACAATGGACAAAAAATATTTAATGAACGGCTTGATGAGGTTATTTTTTTCTGCGCAATAGAAAAAACACTAGCAAAATGTGATGCAAAAATACATGCTTATTGCCTTATGCCCAATCATGTTCATTTGGTGGTTGAAACAGGTGTTGATAATATTTCTAAAGTAATGCAGTTGATTGCTGGAAGATATGCTCAAAGCTTCAATAGTAAATATTCTCGCAAAGGGCATCTCTATCAGGAGCGATTTAAATCAATTCTTATCAGCGGAGACAGGTATTTTTTAACTGTCGTTCGGTATATTCACCAAAATCCGCTGAGAGCCAATTTAATTAAAACATTAGAAGATGTTTGGCCTTCGAGTTTTCATGATTATTTCAGCGATAAGAAAAAATCATGGCTGACTACGGAGCTCGCCTGGAAGTATTTTAAGAATAGTTCAGGTAATTCGAAAAAAGAATTTAAGCGGTTTATGGGAGTATTTCAAACGACGGAAGAATATAATCATTTATATGAACTAAATGCATTGCCACAACATCAATCCTCAAATGATTTTATAAAAACGGAATATTTGACTGATACCAGTATTAAAATAAAACCACTATGTAGTGTTGGGGATGTTATTATTTTTTGTGAAAAGAAACTAAACGTCCCGAGAAATTTTTTAATCAACAAGCATCGAGATAAGAAATTTCTTTATGCGCGAAATATCACAATGTCTCTTGCGTTTGTTACGAAGAGCGCTTCTTTGAAAGAATTATCAGTTAAATTTAAATTAAGTTATGCGCATATGAGTCAACAAATAAACCAAACACTACGCAAAAATAAGACACTTATGGCGGATTTATCACAACAGTTAGTTGAATATTTTAAGTCATAAATTAAAGGTTAAAAAAATTAACTTTTTGCGTCTTAATAAAAAATTATAGCAGCTAATCCGAAACCGAAAGCCTGACCCTCTGACCGTAAACCGAAAGCCTGACCCTCTAACCCGAACCGAAAGCCTGACCCTCTGACCGTAAACCGAAAGCCTGACCCTCTGACCGTAAACCGAAAGCCTGACCCTCTGACCGTAAACCGAAAGCCTGACCCTCTGACCGTACCGAAAGCCTGACCCTTTTACCGCAACCCGAAGCCTGACCCTTTAACCCGAACCCGAAGCCTGACCCTTTAGCCCGCCCTTTAACCCGAACCCGAAGCCTGACCCTTTTACCGCAACCGGAAGCCTGTCCCCGCCCATAAAATCTGGTATCATTTGAATATGAAAAACTTGAATCTCGTCATAGGTCTCGGAAAAACAGGATTGTCCTGTGTTAAATATTGCCTGAAAAATCATTTGCCGGTTGCCGTTACCGATTCGAATCCACATCCTGCCGAAGAAGAAGCGCTAAAAATTCTTGCGCCGCATATTCAAACAAAGTTTGGTGGGATTTCTAAAGAACTCGTTGTACAAGCTTCACGCTTAATTGTTAGCCCGGGTGTTTCGTTGCGCGAGCCTGTTATTGAACAAGCAATCGCCGGGGGCAAATCTTATGTTGGCGATGTTGAATTGTTTTTACAGGTTGCCAAAGCGCCAATCATCGCGGTGACGGGATCAAATGCAAAAAGTACCGTGGTGACTTTGATTAGTGAAATGGCGAAAGAAGCAGGGATCAATGTGGCGGTTGGTGGAAATATTGGGATGCCTGTTTTAGATTTATTAAATCAGCCGAATATTGAACTTTATATTTTGGAGCTTTCAAGTTTTCAACTGGAAACAACATTTTCATTGCGTGCTAAGGCCGCAACCATTTTAAATATTTCTGAAGATCATATGGATCGATATGCAAGCTTATCTGAATACATTGTTGCAAAACAAAAAGTTTATAATGGTTGTGAGGTGGTTGTTTTTAATCGCGCGGATAAAAATACATTTCCAGAAAATCGCGTGCTAAAGCAAATCACATTTGGTTTAAACGAAGCGTCAGAGAATAATTTTGGCTTAATTAATAAAGAAAAGAAATTATTTTTAGCGCATGGTGAAAATATTTTATTGAATGTTGAAGAGTTGCCTTTGTCTGGCCGACATGATCTTTCAAATGCGCTTGCTGCATGTGCGCTCGCCGACGCCGCTGATATTCCGCAAAAAAGCATGATTGCTGCGCTTAAGAAATTTACAGGACTGCCACATCGTTGCCAGTTAGTGCGCGAACTTCATCATGTTCGCTGGGTTAATGATTCAAAAGGCACAAATGTTGGTGCGTCGGTTGCTGCTATCAATGGTTTGGCTCAAAATAAAAATATCATTCTAATCGCCGGTGGCCGCGGAAAAGGCGCTGATTTTTCACCACTTATTTCGCCGGTTAAACGGTACGTTCGCGATGTTATTTTGTTTGGCGAAGATTCAGATATTATCGAAGAAACCTTAAAAAACACGAGTAATTTGCATCGCGTAGAAAATTTGGAGGCTGTTGTTAAATTAGCAGCGCAATTATCTCAAGCAAATGATATAGTGCTATTATCACCAGCTTGTTCGAGTTTTGATATGTTTAAAAATTTCGAACATCGAGGAGAAGAGTTTATAAAATTGGTTAATTTATTATGATAGCACCGACAACAAAAAATCATCATCAAAAAACAAATGGCATTTTTCATGATAAATTTTTAGTCTTTGCTGTGCTTGCACTTATTGCGCTTAGTTTGCTAATGGTGACTTCAGCGTCGATGGCTATTTCTGAAAAACAATTTGGCATGCCGTTTCATTTTTTATTTCGTCAATGTTTTTATTTGATCGTGGGATTTTTAGCTGCATGGATCGTCATTAAATCTCGATTATCTTTTTGGTCAGATATTTCTGGTAGTTTAATTTTGGCAGGCATATTTTTGTTAGTCATTGTGATGGTGCCAGGCATTGGACGTTCCGTGAATGGCAGCAGCCGTTGGATTGGTTTTGGGCCTTTTGGTATGCAAGTTTCTGAATTTGTTAAACTGGCAGTCGTTTTATATCTGGCAAGCTATCTTGTCAGGCGAAATCAAGAAGTGCAGACGAATATTCTTGGGTTTATCAAGCCGATGATATTGTTAGGCATCATTGGTATTTTATTATTATTAGAGCCTGATTTTGGCGCCACCGTTGTGATTATGGTCACCGCACTTGCTATGATGTACCTTGCCGGCGTTCGTTTATGGCAATTTGGTTTATTGCTAGCGCTTGTTTTGGTTGCGCTTGGTATTTTAGCGGTTTCATCACCATATCGTTTGCTGCGATTGACCACTTTTTTAAATCCTTGGGCGCATCAATTTAATAGTGGTTATCAGTTAACACAATCATTAATCGCGTTTGGCCGCGGTGGTATTTTTGGTGTCGGTTTGGGCGGCAGTATTCAAAAATTATTTTATTTGCCAGAAGCGCATACTGATTTTCTATTTGCTGTGCTTGCAGAAGAGTTAGGCTTACTTGGCATCTTAACGGTGATTGCATTGTATGTTATCGTTGTGTGGCGAGCATTTAAAATCGGCATGCGAGCGCAACTTGTCGGACTTCATTTTGGTGGCTATGCTGCTTATGGATTTGCAATTTGGATTGGCATGCAAGCCATTGTGAACATGGGTGTTAACGCAGGACTCTTGCCAACAAAAGGTTTAACATTGCCTTTGTTGAGTTATGGTGGCAGCAGTACGTTAATTATGATGGCAGTGATCGCGCTTTTATTGCGAATTGATTATGAATCGCGAACGGCTATGCCACTTGCGAAACGATTTGGGATTCAGCGTTCTCATCAATCTTTTGGAGCAGTGAGATGACAAAACGAATACTGATCATGGCAGCAGGGACGGGAGGACATGTGTTTCCTGCGCTTGCTATCGCGCGAGCTTTAAAAGAAAAAGGTGCAGAAGTCGAGTGGCTTGGTACAAAAAAAGGATTTGAAAAAAAATTACTCCGTGATGTTGATATTCCCTTTCATCAAATTTCAATCACAGGCATTCGTGGCAATGGCTTAAAACGATTATTGTTTTCGCCGATTAATATTTTTAGGGCTTTTTTACAATCGTTAAAAATCATTCAAAAGATTAAACCAGATGTTGTGCTTGGCATGGGTGGTTTTGTTTGCGGGCCTGGCGCGATGGCCGCTTGTGTTTTGCGAAAAAGACTAGTCATTCATGAGCAAAATGCTGTTCCTGGTATGACGAATAAAATCTTAAAACATTTCGCAAAGACTATTTTTACCGCGTTTCCTGATGTTTTGCTGTCTAAAAAAACGAAATATGTCGGTAATCCTATTCGGCATGATATTGTTGAAATTTCTGTGCCTGAAGAGCGTTTTTCTAATCGCTCTGGATCAATGCGTTTATTGGTGTTTGGTGGAAGTCAGGGTGCATTGTCGTTTAGTTCGGTTTTGCCACAGGCCTTGGCGTTGTTGCCAAAAACGTTGAGCGTAGAAGTGTGGCATCAAGCCGGCGAGAAAAATATTGAGTTGGCAAAAAAATATTACGATGAATTCAAAGTGAAGGCAAAAATAGTACCGTTTATTCACGAAATGGCAGCAGCTTATCAATGGGCAGATTTGGTTGTTTGCCGATCAGGCGCTACGACTGTGTCAGAAATGAGTGCCGTGGGACTTCCCGCGATATTTATTCCATATCCCTTTCATAAAGATGACCAGCAAGGTTATAATGCACGTTTTTTAGTGGATGCGAATGCTGCTATTATGATGCGGCAAGCGGATTTTACGCCAGAGAATTTAGCGGCTAAATTGGAAGAGTTATTATCTGATCGAGCTAAATTATTAAAGATGGCAAAGTCGGGCAGGGAATTGCGGAAAGTTGAGGCGGTTGGTGAGATTGTGAAAGAATTAGAAGGTGGAAGCGATTACGCCTGAGGCGTAATCGTCCCCGGGATTCCGCCACAGGCGGAATAACCGGGGATCCATATTCCAGAGGCTTGAATTAAAAGTTTCGATATTGGGTTTAAGGATTAAAAACTACATGCACAGAATTAAACGAATACATTTTGTCGGCATCGGCGGTTCAGGTATGAGTGGCATTGCCGAAGTGTTGTCAAATGAAGGATATGAAGTCTCAGGATCCGATAAACAATCGACTGAAATCACAGCATACTTAAAAAAACTAGGTATTAAAGTATACGAAGGTCACGATGCCAAGCATGTCGAAGGCGTTGATGTGCTTGTTGCCTCAACTGCGATTTCACCAGACAATCCCGAAATAATCGCAGCAAAAGAACAGCGCATTCCCATCACCGAACGCGCAGAAATGCTCGCTGAATTAATGCGATTTCGTTCCGGCATTGCGATTGCCGGCACGCATGGCAAGACAACGACAACAAGTTTAGTTGCAAGCATTCTAGCCGCAGCTGATTTGGACCCAACGTTTGTGATTGGTGGGCTTCTAAATAGCGCAGGAACAAATGCGCGACTAGGTTCGGGTGAATATTTTGTTGCTGAAGCGGATGAAAGTGATGCGTCATTTTTGCATTTGCAACCGATACTTTCGGTTGTCACAAATATCGATGCTGATCACATGGAAACCTATAACGGTGATTTTGAAGTCTTAAAATCTACATTTATAGAGTTTTTGCATCGTTTGCCATTTTACGGGGTTGCGATAATTTGTATTGACGACTCTGTCCTAAAAGAAATCATGCCGCGTATTGCGCGCCATGTTGTCACGTATGGTTTTGAGGATTCAGCGGATATTCATGCATATGGTTTTTCTCAAAAAGGTCCGCAATGTTTTTTCAAGGTAAGGCGAATTGGCCACAAAAAAGATTTAACGGTTTGTTTGAATATGCCAGGCACACATAATGTATTAAATGCTTTGGCGGCTATTGCTATTGCGACTGAATTAAATGTTGATAATGAACATATTTGTGATGCATTGAAAAATTTCTCAGGCGTCGGTCGGCGTTTTCAACAATTAGGCGACTATCATCTTTCAAAAGGCAAAGCATTGTTTCTTGATGATTACGGACATCATCCCAGTGAAATTGCAGCAACAGTGAAAGCCGCTCGAGCATGCTGGCCAAACAAACGATTGGTCATGCTTTTTCAACCGCATCGTTATTCAAGAACGCGCGATTTATTCGAAGATTTTGTAAAAGTTCTTTCAGAAGTTGATGCGCTTTTATTATTAGATATTTATTCTGCGGGCCAAGATCCTATTCCAGGTATTACATCGAAAGTTTTGTGCGAGCGAATTAAACAAGCGGGCGTTATAAATCCTGTTTATGTCGCTGACAAGTCACAACTTGTTGCCCAATTAGATCAAGTATTACAAGATGGTGATGTATTAATGGCACAAGGCGCGGGTAGTGTTAGTAAAATCGTTGCGGATTTATTGGCGGCGAATAAGAGATGAGGAGAAAGTGTGTCTGATATTAGATAACCCAGATAACTTGAATGAAAGTTCGTGCGTAAATTTTTGGTTAAGGAAAATTTAAGTTATCTGGGTTATCTAATGTCTGACACCTTTTTCACTTTTTTGCCAAAGATTGAATATATAATGAAAGAATATATCACACAAACATCAAAACAAAAATTACAAGGCGAGCTCTGTGAAAACGAGCCATTAGCCCCTTACACCACGTGGCGAGTTGGTGGGCCGGCAAAACATTTATATAAGCCAGCCAGCATCGAAGATCTTTCTTTTTTCCTTTCTGTCATTCCATCGTCAGAAAACGTTGTTTTTTTAGGTGCTGGAAGCAATATGCTTGTTTGTGATGAAGGCTTTTCTGGTACGGTGATTATCACGAATCATTTGTTAAAAAATGTTTCTCAGTGTGATGAAAATAAAATTTATGTTGAAGCGGGCATCACGCTTTTAGAATTAGCTTATTTCGGCGCAGGCTTAAACTTATGCGGCTTAGATCGCATTGCGGGCATTCCAGGAACTATTGGCGGGGCGCTTGCAATGAATGCTGGTGCTTATAGTAGTGAAACTTGGGATTTTGTGGATGAAGTCAAAGTCATTAATCGAGCTGGCGAAATTATTGTGCGCAAACCGTCGGATTATAAAATTGGTTATCGCAGTGTGAATGTGGCTGATGGAGAATGGTTTGTCGCGTGTGTTTTTAATTTAACGCCGGGCAATAAAGAAACCTATCTCGAAGCGATTAAACAAATGTTGGCAAAACGCGCATCAAAACATCCATTAGAATTTTCCAATGCGGGATCAGTGTTTCGAAATCCGCCGGGAGATTATTCGGCGCGATTAATTGAAGCAAGTCATTTAAAAGGATTTCGCATCGGTGGCGCAAGTGTTTCGACAAAGCATGTGAATTTTATTGTGAATGACAAAAATGCGACAGCAGCAGATATTGAAGCGCTAATTAAACATGTTGTTGCTGTTATTCAGCAAGATCATGGTATAAGATTATTAAGAGAAGTCAGAATATTGACGAAAGAAGGAATAAGGATTGATCATGGCGAGTAAATTTGACGTTAAATCATTTGGAAAAGTAGCTGTTTTAATGGGCGGCTGGTCTGCTGAGCGTGAAATCTCATTGATGAGTGGAAAAGTAGTTTTTGAATCTTTAAAACGAAGTGGCGTAGATGTGTATTCAGTTGATGTCAGTCGTGAATCATTAGCGCAATTATCCCAACAAAAATTTGATCGCGCATATATTATTTTACATGGACGATATGGTGAAGATGGCGTGATTCAAGGGTTTTTTGAAACAATCGAATTACCTTATACAGGTAGTGGTGTGGCTGCTTCTGCTATTGCAATGGATAAAGTCAAAACAAAACAAATTTGGCAATCTCTTGGTTTGCCGACGCTTCCTTGTGCTTTAATAACTAAAGATTCAAATCATCAAGAAATTGTCAAAAAGTTTGGTTTGCCGTTATGCGTGAAACCCGTTCATGAGGGATCAAGCAAGGGCGTGTCTTGCGTCAATACAATTGAAGAATTGCCCAAAGCTTATGAAGAAGCGAAAAGTTTTCATGATGATGTGATGGTTGAGTCGTGGGTTGTGGGGCGAGAATTTACCGTTGGTATTTTAGATGATCTTGCATTGCCTGTTGTTGAAATTAAACCGCCAGTTGGATTTTATGATCTTCATGCAAAATATTTTTCAGACGACACGCAATATCCTTGTCCTTGTGATTTGCCGGAAGATGATCAAACACATTTAAAAGACCTTGCTTTAAAGTCTTTTCATGCGATTGGTTGCTATGGTTGGGCGAGAGTTGATTTTTTGCAAGATGAAAAAGGAAAGTTTTGGTTGACGGAGATTAATACAATTCCTGGTATGACAACTCACAGCCTTGTGCCAAAAGCAGCGAAATGCCTCGGCATTGATTTTGATGAATTGAATTTACGTATATTATCTAAAGCATCTAAAGCTGGCCGCGATGATGAAAAATAACGGATTTATATCACGACGACTTTTAATTTGGTTAATTGTTGCTGTCATTTTTCTTGGCGGCATTAGTTTTATTGCGATTCAGTATTCCAGAATTTTGCCAATCAAAGATGTTGTGATCCAAGGCAATTTAAATCCTGTGCAATCTCAACAAGCAAAACAAATCATTAAGCCTTTTTTAGCTGCAGGACTTCTAGGCATTAAGATTGATGCGATTCAAACACAATTACAACAAATCCCAGGCGTTTCCAAAGTTGAAATACGCCGCGTTTGGCCGAACAAATTATCTGTTTTGCTTTCAAAACAAACTATCGTTGCGTTTTGGAATCAAAATAATTTTATTACAGCATATGGCGAACTCTTGCCAGCAAAAACTTCGGTAAATAAAACTCAATTGCCACATTTCTACGGGCCAGATGATTCACAAATTCGCGTGTTTGATTTTTATCAACAAATGTCACTCATTTTGCAGCCGATTAATTTAACGATTACGGGCGTGCGTTTAAGTCAAGATCAGCTTTGGCAAATTCGTCTGAGTAATGACATGGATATTCAGCTAGGTCGGCTGACTGTTTTGGATCGCCTTAAGCGATTTGTGAATTATTATCCAAAGCTACTCAGCAAACATAAAATGCCGCCTAAGAAAGTTGATTTACGATATGCGCATGGAATGGCGGTGGAGTGGTAGGGACAAGTCGCCCTTCGGTAAACTCAGGGCAGGCAGACCTGTCCTTCTATAATAAATGGACAGGTCGCGACCTGTCCCTACACATTCTCCAAAACCTCGTGTAAGATACTCTTAGTTCTGCAAGACAAAGGATTATCTAAGTATGGCCAAAAGAAAACAACCTGAAAAACACTTGTTGGTAGGTATTGATATCGGTACCTCGAAAGTTGTGACGATCGTCGGAGAAGTCTCGCCAAGTGGTGTCGTTCATATCATCGGCATTGGTTCAAGTCCGTCTCGAGGCCTGAAACGAGGCGTCGTTGTCAATATTGAATCAACCGTGCACTCGATTCAACGTGCTATTCAAGAAGCTGAATTAATGGCAGGTTGTCAGATTCATTCAGTCTACACAGGCATTGCGGGTAGTCACATTCGTAGCTTAAACTCACACGGTATCGTGGCAATTAAAGACCAAGAAGTCACTCAGCCAGATATTGATCGTGTTATTGATGCTGCGCGAGCCGTTGCGATTCCGGCCGATCAGCGAATTTTACACATTTTGCCCCAAGAGTTTATCATCGATAATCAAGATGGCATTAAAGAGCCGATTGGCATGTCCGGTGTGCGTTTAGAGGCCAAAGTACATATTGTATCCGGTGCAGTGAGTGCCGCTCAGAATGTCGTGAAATGTGTTGAGCGTTGTGGTTTACAGGTGAGTGATATCATTTTAGAGCAGCTGGCTTCAAGTTACTCAGTGTTGTCTGAGGATGAAAAAGAATTAGGCGTATGCTTGGTTGATATTGGTGGTGGAACGACTGATATTGCGATTTTTACAGAAGGTGCAATTCGACATACTGCTGTCATTCCAATAGCTGGTGATCAAGTAACAAATGATATTGCTATCGCGCTTAGAACGCCGACTCAGAATGCCGAAGAAATTAAATTAAAACATGCCTATGCGATGATTGAGTTGGCTGAAACAAGCGAAACATTTGAGGTTTCTTCAGTTGGTAATCGGCCCGGCCGACTGTTGTCGAAAAAAGACTTGGCTGAAGTGTGCGAGCCGCGTTATGAAGAGCTTTTCACGCTTGTTCGCGCTGAATTACGTCGGAGTGGGTTTGAAGACTTAATCGCAGCTGGCATTGTATTAACTGGCGGAGCATCCATGGTGCCTGGTGCCCTTGAACTTGCCGAAAATATATTTCGAGCGCCAGTGCGTTTGGGACAGCCTGAGCGTGTGACTGGTTTAGTTGATGCGGTGAAAAATCCACAATTTTCGACGAGCATTGGTTTATTATTGTACGGACATCAGCAAGAACTTGAAGGATCGCCTGAATCATGGGCGGGTAGTCGTATAGATAAAAAAGGCCTTTTAAAGCGTATGAGAAGCTGGTTTTCGGGAAATTTTTAAATAGGGTGTGTGTCTGATATGACCTAACCCACGTTTCTAGAACAAAAAAAGGTGTCTGATATTAGATAACCTATATAACTTGAATGAAAGTTAGTGCGTAAATTCTTGGTTAAGAAGAATTCAAGTCATATAGGTTATCTAATATCAGACACGCTTTTTTGTGTAATTTAAGAAGAAATGTGGGTTAGGTTATGTTTGACACCTTTTGCCTTTATGGTACCTATGATATTATTAACAAGGTAACAATTTAACAGGAGTTTTCGTTCATGTTTGAATTAGCAGATAGCTTTCCACAAAGTGCGGTGATCAAAGTTATTGGTATTGGTGGCGGTGGCGGAAACGCTGTTGAACATATGTTGACGCAAAATATTGAAGGCGTCGATTTCGCTTGTGCGAATACCGATTCTCAAGCATTAAAACACTCGAGTGCTCGAACACTCCTTCAGTTAGGCACAGAAATCACGAAAGGACTTGGCGCAGGTTCTGATCCGGCTATTGGTCGACAAGCAGCTGAAGAAGACAGAGAGCGAATTAAAGAAATTTTATCGGGTGCCGATATGGTATTCATCACGGCTGGAATGGGTGGTGGAACGGGAACTGGTGCAGCACCCATTGTTGCTCAAATTGCGAGAGATTTAGGCATTTTAACGGTCGCCGTTGTGACAAAGCCATTTTCGTTCGAAGGTATTCGGCGAATGGAAGTTGCAGAAGCAGGTATTCGTGAATTAGGTGAGTTTGTTGACTCGCTCATTACCATTCCAAATAATAAATTGTTAAGTGTGCTTGGTAAAGATGTCACTTTGCTTGATGCATTTAAAGCTGCAAATAACGTATTATTAGGCGCAGTACAAGGTATTGCTGAACTCATCACACGACCTGGTTTAATTAACGTTGACTTTGCGGATGTGCGCACTGTCATGCGCGCCATGGGGATGGCGATGATGGGTACCGGTGTTGCAACTGGCGCTGATCGTGCTCGTGAAGCTGCTGAAGCGGCTATTTCTAGTCCATTATTAGAAGATGTCAATATTTCAGGCGCTCAAGGTGTGTTGGTTAACATTACCGCCGGGCTTAACATGTCAATTGGCGAATTTGAAGCGGTGGGTGAAGTGATTAAGAGCTTTAGTTCTACTGAAGCAACTGTTGTTGTTGGTACCGTTATTGATCCTGAAATGACAGATGAAATGCGTGTAACTATTGTTGTGACAGGGCTGGGCGAAAACACAATCCATGTGCCTCCAGCTGCAGTCATCGAAAGCAAAAAAGCTGATGGTAGTTTTAATTACAATGAACTTCAACGACCAACTATCATACGGCAACAAGAACAACATTTATCAAAATCATCGGCTGAAAAAGTTGAAGACCAAGACATGGAATACCTCGATATCCCTGCGTTCTTACGCAAAAAAGAGCGTCGGGAAGAGTGATAAAGTCAAAAGGTGTCAGACATTACCTAATCCACTTTTCCTTATGTATTCTAGCTTGCCTTGTGAGTTTAAAATGAAAAGTGGGTTAGGTAATATCAGACACACTTTTTTCCAACTCCTATTCCTTGACCCCCGAAAATTCTCGCGTATACTCCTCACGCATTGATATATAGCACGAAATTGTTTAGTTATTGCTCATAACTTTCAATTACGGATATTTGTGCTAGTATTAAACGAATTTACAACGGATTGTTAAAATAGAATTTATAAGATATGAGTGATCAAAAAATCTCAGATAAAGTTATTAGACAACGCACCTTAAATAACGTCATTAAGGCGACGGGTGTTGGTGTTCATAGTGGTGAAATGGTCGTGATGACGCTTCGACCGGCGCCAGAAAATACCGGTATTATTTTTCGTCGAATTGATCTTGCTAATCCAGTTGATATTCCTGCACAAGTAAAATATGTTGGCGAAACTACGTTATCAACTTCCTTAGAAAATAATGGTGCAAAAGTTTCAACTGTCGAGCATCTTTTATCTGCATTTGCAGGTCTTGGTGTTGATAATGCTTATGTCGATGTCACGGCAGCAGAATTGCCCATCATGGATGGCAGCGCAGGGCCTTTTGTTTTTCTCATTCAATCTGCAGGCATTAAAGAACAAAACGCACCGAAGAAATTTATTCGAATCAAAGAAAAAATTATTGAAAGCTCCGGCGATAAATGGGCGATGTTGGAGCCATTTGACGGTTTCAAAGTTGATTTTCGTATCGACTTCGATCATCCTGTATTTCACGCATCAAACTGCGAAGCAGTGTTTGATTTTTCAAGCACGTCTTATGTAAAAGAAGTGAGCCGCGCAAGAACGTTCGGATTTTTAGCTGATTTTGAGCGAGTTCAAGCGATGAATTTGGCGCGCGGTGCAAGCATGCATAACGCAATCGTCGTTGATGACTATCGCATTTTAAATGAAGATGGTTTGCGTTATGAAGATGAATTTGTTAAACATAAAGTCTTAGATGCCGTCGGCGATTTATATTTATTAGGTTGCAGTTTAATCGGTGCATTTCAAGGTTATAAATCAGGTCACGAATTAAATAACAAATTACTTCGTAAATTGCTTGCGACAGAAAGTGCGTGGGAATATATCACCTATGAAGATCGCGAAAAAATGCCGATTACTTACTTAGAACCTTTGACTGTCAAGTCAGAATAAAAAGTGTGTCTGATATTA
>SDBT01012900.1_pt1 | contig 13409 bp, 10 predicted proteins | sample 2277101 | NCBI WGS metagenome assembly SDBT01 (sample SAMN10404973, study PRJNA504765) | marine sediment metagenome | isolation source: marine sediment core GS10_PC15, 103 cmbsf | place: Arctic Ocean: Southern Knipovich Ridge | collected 2010 | reverse complement strand
TGGAGCGGATGATCGCTGTGTGTGGGTTGGACTGTGCCACGTGCGAGGCCCGTCTGGCTACCCAGGCGAGCGATGAGGCTGCGAAGGAGCGCATCGCGGCCAAGTGGCGAAAACAGTACAACGCGCCAACGATTGATGCAACCTACGTCACTTGCGACAGCTGTCTGGCCTTTGACGGACGGCTGGGGGGTCACACCAGTGAGTGTGAGATCCGCGCTTGTGGTGTGGAGCGTGGGCTGCCCAATTGCGCCCATTGCATCGATTACGACTCTTGTGAGAAGCTAGCTAGTTTCATCAACTTTGTACCGCGGGCGCGCGCCACGCTGGACGAGATCCGAACCACGCTGTAGCCGGCGAGGTAAAAGAGAATGAAAGGCACCGACCTCATAAAACCCTCGATGTTGTTCCCGAAGATCCACAGATAAGGCATGTTGCCCGCCGATGTGGATCAGCCCCCCGTGGAGAAACAGTGAGGTCACCAAGGTTGAAAACGCAGAGGGATCAACCCCTTGGGTCAGGTTGTAGGGAACGATCCCTGAGACACGGATGAAGACGTCCATGGCTCCCGCGGAGGGCAAAAGCAGCTGATTCGGTGAGGACCAGCACGGTTGCCACGATGAGGGCGACGGTGACGATCGGAAACCGCCGGGTGGGGTTGAGGTCGCGCAAAAGGCTCAAGCCACCCCCCTTCTGAGGGCTTCTGTGATTGTATCCCGTTTTTCAGACTGGGCAAAAGCGGGTAGAATGGGGCCCATCTGACTCTTGGAGGCCTGTCAAGATGGGAGACGTGGCCATAATCCCCACATACAACTAGGCGGCCAATATCGAGCGGCTGGTTCGCGAGATCCTAGCTCTGGGGCTGGGGCTGGACGTGATCGTGGTGGACGACAGTTCCCCCGATGGCACTGGGGATATCGTGGAAGCCATGAGCCGGGATAACGACCGCATCCGCGTAATTCATCGTCCTGGGAAGCTGGGCCTGGGGACGGCTCACATAGCTGGGTTTCGAGAGGCCCTGGCGGGAGATACGCGCTACATCATCACCATGGACGCCGATTTCTCCCATCAGCCTCGCCATATCCCTCAGTTTCTGGCGGCGATTCGGGAGTATGATCTGGTCATCGGTTCCCGCTACGTGTCTGGAGGGGGCACCCGCTATTGTACTTGGCGCAGGCGGCTGCTCAGCTGGGGAGCGAATGCCTCCGCCAAGATCGCGTTGGGTCTCACGGCCAACGACTGCACCGCGGGATTCCGGTGCTATCGGCGGGCGGTTCTGGAGGCTGTGGATCTCGACGGTATCTTCTCCGATGGATACTCCTTCCTCATAGAGCTTCTCTATCGGTGCCAGCGGCTCGGTTTCCGCATGGGGGAGGTGCCGATAATCTTCGAGAACCGCCAGCGCGGCACCTCCAAGATCTCCCGTCGGGAGGTTCTGCGGGCCAACTACACGGTAGTCAGACTGGCGGGGGAGCGTCTGCTGGGCGCTAGCAGCGCCTCGACGCGACGACGGGAAGTGTAGCCCAACCTGATCGGGGATCGGTCCGCCGGGGGCCGTTTCATAGCCTTCGCTTATCGCAGGAGCCATGTCGGGAATCAAGGGGCTTCTCCGTTCGCTGACTACGGGCCGCCTGTTTCTGGCGATCCTCTTCCTCTCCCTGGCTTCCCTCGCTGTCCAGGAGACTCTCGATCCGGACCTCTGGTGGCACCTGCGGACGGGCCAGCATATCTGGGAGATGCGGGCTATCCCCCGGCAGGATGTGTTCTCATATACCGCCTCCGAGCATCAATGGATCACCCACGAGTGGCTGAGCGAGCTGGCTATGTACGGCCTCTACAGCTTCGGCGGCATGGCGGGGCTCATCATAGCGTTCGCTCTGGTTATCGCCTTGACTTGGTGGCTGGTTTACCGCCGCTGTCCGGGGAAGCCTTACATAGCCGCCTTCCTAGTGCTCTTGGGGGCCATCGCTTCGGCGGTTACATGGGGCGCGCGGCCTCAGATGCTCTCGCTGCTTCTGGCGAGCGCTTTCCTGTGCGTGCTGGACGAGTACAAGCGGGACGGCGGGAATCGGCTGTGGCTTTTGCCGCCGTTGATGGTCCTGTGGGTGAACCTGCACAGCGGTTACATGGTGGGCCTGGCCCTCATAGGGATCTATGCGCTGGGCGACGGCGGAGCCAGGCTCCTGGGGCTAGTCGGCAGCCACACGATGGAGGCCCGGCGCATCCGCAGCCTGGCCTGGGTAGGGATGGCCTGCCTGGCGGCTTCCTTGCTGAATCCCAATGGCTATCACATGTGGCTGTATCCCTTCGACACCCTGGGGAGCGGCGCCATGCAGGCCTACATCCAGGAGTGGTTCTCCCCCGATTTCCATCAGGCTGCCTATCAGCCCTTCGCCATCCTCATCCTCCTGGAGGTCCTGGCCTTCGCCCTGTCCCGACGCCAAGCTGATGCAACCGATGTCGTTCTAGGCGTGGGGTTGACATGGGCCGCTCTCCTGTCGGCACGGCATATCCCCCTTTTCGCCGTGGCGGTCTGTCCTATAATCGCCCGGCAGTTGATGGACTGCCTGGAGGATCGAGGATGGGCGGGCTTCCTCAGGTCGGGCTCGGGGGCTTCAGGGAGGCTTATCGCCATCAACTGGCTCATTCTGCTGGCGGTTGTGGTCGGCTGTGGAGCAAGGATCGCCCAGGTTCTAGAGGGCAACGCTGAAGCGGTGGCCCAAGCGTACCCGGTGGAAGCGGTGGGCTATCTGGAGAGGGAGGGCATTGGGGATCGGATCTACAACAGCTATTCTTGGGGGGGCTACCTGAGCTTGCGGGGCCGCCCCGTATTCATAGATGGGCGGGCTGATGTCTACGGTGCTCGGTTCATCGCCGAGTATCTCAAAGCCCAGCAGCTGGGCAGGGACTGGCGCGAACCCCTGGAGAAATACGGCGTGGATTCCGTCCTGATCCAGCGTGGGGTCCCTATGGCCACCATGCTGGAGGAGTCGGGGGAGTGGAAGCAGATCTACGCCGACGAGGTGGCGGAGATATTCATTCCAACTCCCGGGCGCTAGGGCGAACCTTGCGAGTGATCTGACCAGTATCTGTCAGGGAGACCACCATTGAAGGCTCTCTCATCGCAGTGGCGGCAGGCAGGGCTGCTCATGGCCCTGACCTACCTGACTCTGGTCGGGGGGACCCTGCCGGGCACCTTCAACTTCTATCTGGTGGCAACCTCCCACGCGCTGTGCGCTGGGGTTCTGATCGCCTGGGCGGCCCACAGTTTCCGCCATCGGCGATGGCTGCCTCGCACGCCTCTGGATATTCCGTTGGCAGTTCTCCTGGCGGCGAGCCTGCTCTCGGCTCTCCTATCGGTGGATCGGAGGCTGAGCCTGGAAAACCTCCTCCATCTGAGCCTGTTCGCCTTCGTCTATTATCTGGCGGTGGATCTGATACGGCGTTGGGGGTCTCCCCTCCCCCTGATGAAAGCACTTATTATGAACGGCGCGGTGGTGGTGCTCGTGGCGCTGGTCGAGCTGGGGATCCAGTACCGCGGTTTGGGCCGACTTCTGGAGGCGGATTGGCCCTCCTTGTGGGATTTCTTTCGGTGGCTCGGCGGTCGCCGGTCGGTCGCCACGCTGAGCAATGTGAACCCGCTGGCCTGGTTCCTGAGCATACAGATAGCCCTGGCGCTGGCTCAATTCTGGCGGACGACATCTCGCTGGACGCGCATCAACCTGCTGATCCTCGTGGTGGTGGCAGGGGGGATTTTTCTCACCACCTTCTCGCGCGGCGGCACGGTGGGGCTCTTGGTGGCGCTGACGACGCTCGCCGTTCTGTCCAGAGCGCCTGGGTGGATCGTACGACGGAGGAATCGGCCTTTCAGGTCCCGGATCTGGCACCTGGCTGCGGTGGGTCTGGGCCTGTTGGCGGGCGGAGTCGCGCTTGTGGCCCTGGTGGCCCTGCGACCCAGGACGGTGGAAATAAGGTTGAATTTATGGCGCGCCGCCGTGTCTATGGTCATGGATCGCCCCCTGCTGGGCGGGGGGCCAGGCACCTATGGATACCTGCTGCATCGACTCTCTCTTCCCTTCGTGGAGGCCCAGGCGCTTTTCTTCAATAACGCGCACAATGTCTATCTGAATCTGGCCGCTGAGGGAGGGCTGCTGTCTCTGGGGGCTGGGCTCTGGGTGGTGGCCACCGCGATAGTCGCCGCCTGGCGGGGATGGAAGCTCCAGGCCGGGCGCGACGGCTGGACCGTGGCAGGAGCTTTGGCGGGGTGGCTGGGGCTCCTGGCGGCTGGCCTTTTCGACGTGCCGTGGGTGTTTCCCTTCACCACCCTCTATCTAGCGCTGCTGACCGCCCTCTTGGTCTTTCCCCTGTGTCAGGAGGGCGTGGTGCTGGGTCACTGGGCGCGGTCGGCGCCTTTGGTACTGGCTGCGTGCTGCGCTATGACCATGGCTTGGATGGATAGCGCGCATTACTTCCAGCAGCGGGCGGTGGACGCCTCGCGTCGAGGCGCTTGGGAGGCCAGCTTGATGGATCTGGATAGGGCATTGGCCCTGGACCCCTTCCTGGACGCCTACCGGTTTCAGCGCGGCAAGGCGCTGGGAGCTTTGGGCTGGGAGCGGGGCTTGGAGGGCCACTTGGAGGAAGCCCTGGACGCCTATCGGGCGGAGATGGAGCGGGGGGGAGATGTGGCGCCCAATCGGGCCGACGCGGCTTGGCTGGCCTTCGGCGTCGGCGACTCGGCGGAGGCGCTGACCCACATGGCCCGAGCCGTGGCTTTAGCCCCCCAGGAGCCTCAGTATCACCTGGGGTTGGGATATCTGCGGGAGGCGATGGGGGACGAGGAAGGGGCGATCGAGGCCTATGACCAGGCCTTGCTCCTGTCTCCGAGCTTGGCCAGGAGCGCCTTTTGGAGAACCAGCCTCCTTCGCCAGGAGATGCGGTCCCGGTGGCCTCCAGCGACGGGGAGGGAGGCTGATACGAGGGGCGAGCGCGCCTATCGGAGGGAGGACTTCCAAGAGGCGGTGGTCGCCTACCAGGCGGAATTGGGAGCGCCCTGTCCTGGCAGACTGACGGGATATTACTATGTCTCACATGTCTACCATCGGGAAGACTTAGAGGTGGACTTCCGGCCGCCGGTTATTCGCTGTGCTCCTCGGGATGACCTGGTCCTTCAGTATATACACATGGCTGACGCCTATCGGCACCTGGGACGGGAGGCCGAGGCGGAAGCCATCGAGGTTTGGCTGGACGATTTCTACGGAGCCGCCCTAAAGGGCGGCCGGCTGATCCGCTAGAGGACGGGAGAGCCTTATGGCCAGAGGTTGGCGAGGGGTTTTGGTGGCACTGGCCATCGTCGCCTGGGCGTTCGTGGTGTACCTGAACTACTACATTACCCATAAGCCCTTCACCCTGTCTGTGGCCGTGGGCCTTCTGGATTCCCTGGGCAACTTGGTGGTGTTCCTCCTGATGGCCGCCGCGGCATTGGCCGTGGGAAGGTGGGCGACTCGCGGCCTGGAATATCCCGATTCGTTGAGCGAGATCGTTTTCAGCCTCGGCCTGGGCTGGGGAATCCTCTCCCTGGCGACCTTCGTCCTGGGGCTGGCCGGGCTTCTCCATGGCGGTCTTTTCTGGCTCCTCCATTTGGGGACCGTCGCCCTCTTCTACCGCCCTCTGGGGAGGTCGCTCGGGCGGTTGTGCGATGGGGGCTGGCTGGGCCGGGTTCGGGGCTTCGACCGGTTGCTGCTGGGCTACAGCGCTATTGCCCTGGGAGTGTCATTCCTCATGGCGTTGACTCCCCCCCTGGAGTGGGACGCTCTGCTGTATCACCTGGCGGCTCCCCGTTACTACATGGAAGCGGGCCGCTTCTACGTGCTCACGGACAACTTCTGCGCCAATTTCCCGGCCCTTACCGAGATGCTTTTCCTAGCAGGGATGCTCCTGAAGGGAGATGTGGTGGCTCATCTGATCCACTGGGGCTATGCTGTCATGGTGGCCCTGGCTCTATATGCCTTCGGGCGGGAGCATTTCGGGCGTCGGGTCGGCTTGCTTTCCCAGGCTATCTTCCTCTCCATTCCCACCGTGTTGACCATAGCGGCCTGGGCCTACGTGGACCTAGCTCTGTCCTTCTACTCCTTCGCCGCTTACTGGGCCCTGACCCACTGGCTGGACGACCGCCGGGCTGGAGGCTGGCTGTGCCTGGCGGGGGCCCTGGCAGGGATGGCGTGCTCTATCAAATACACGGGGGCCTCCGCTGTCCTGGTGCTGGTCCTTCTGATCCTCTACAGGGGATGGAGCGATCGCGTGACCTGGAGGGAAACCGTTAAGGCATCCGCCCTGGTCAGCGCCGCGGCTTTGCTCCTGGCGTCTCCCTGGTATGTCAAGAACACTCTGGCGCTGGGGAATCCCGTCTATCCTTATCTCTTCGGGGGGCGGGGATGGAACGATCTGCGGGAGCTGTGGTTTGCATCCTATGGCCGGCCGATGGCGTGGTGGGAGGTGGCCCTGGTTCCCTGGGGCATGACCATTCACGGGAGCGAGGGCAAGGTGGCCTACGAGTCCACGCTGTCGCCGCTGTTCCTGCTCCTGCTGCCGCTTCTGGGGGTGGTGCATCGGAGGGGGAGGCGGTGGTCGGAGTTGGGGTTGTTTTCTCTGATCAGCTATGGGATCTGGATCTCAGGCGGCAAGGCCGCCCACGGCAATTTCCTGTTGCTCACTCGCATCCTCTTTCCCTGTTTCGTTCCGCTGAGCCTGCTGGCCGCGTATGCCTTGGAGGGATGCACCCGATGGACGTGGCTCCAGTTCTCCCTGCGCCGGTTTCTCATGCTCGTGCTAGCAGTGACTCTGGCGCTCACGGCCTTCAACCAGGGTCTGAGCGCCGTCCTTCAGCGTCCCCTCGCGGTGTTGACGGGCGTCGAGAGTCGCGAGGAGTTTCTGGCCGCTCGCATGCTCGATCGTCACTACTCGGCGATGACGTACATCAATCAACGCCTGGAACCTGGAAGCCGCACTCTCCTCCTCTGGGAGCCGCGGGGCTATTACTGTTTGAGATCCTGCCAGCCGGATGTGGTGCTGGATGCCTGGCCTCAGCGAGTGGCCGACTACGGGACATCGCCCGCGGCGCTTTCGCAGGGGCTGGAGGGTGAAGGATTCACTCACATCTTGATCAACGAGAGGGTCTTGAAGGCGATAATCGGTCAGGGCTCCTCCCCTCTGACCGGGGAGGAGATCGCGGCTTTCCAGGAGTTTCGCGCCGGCCTCTCCCCGCCCCTTCACGTGGAGGAGGGATTCTATAGCCTGTACGCGCTGGAAGAGAGCCCTGACTCTCGCGGCATCGAGTGAAGCCATAGCGGCACTCAAGATGATTGATTTTCAGTCGGGGACGTTGTATAATCCTGCCGACTTCCTTGGATGGAGGTTCCCCCCGAAATTCGATTGGAGAGCGCTTTCCCTGCCCTTCTCGCGGTGGACGGCGCGGAGCTCTGAGTCTCGCTGGGATGAAATACACGACCGTTGAAGGAGCTGTAGGCGTAACCGGCGCCCAGGCAGGTTGGAAAGCTGCCAGTCAGCTCATCTGGGGGGGGCGACTAGGAACGGCTCGGAGAAGCCGTCGAGCCTATGCTTGGTGGAGGCATAGATGATACCTATCAGAGCCCTTAAGAGGTATCCTGTCTTCGCGCGTTTGACCGATGATGAGCTGGAGAGGGTCGCTCACATCTGCCAGGAGAGGACCTATGAACAAGGCATGATCGCGTTTGCGGAGGGTGGTGTGGCGACCGAGCTGTGCTTGGTGGTGGACGGAAAGATCGCCTTGGAAATGGACTTTTCGCCGCTCTCTCACCGGGTCACGAGGCGGATAACTGTGGCGTCGGTGGGCAAGGGGGATCTGTTCGGCCTGTCCGCCCTTGTGGAGCCGCTCATTCTGACTCTCACGTCCAGGTGTCTGGAGAGGACTAAGGTGATCTCCATCGAGGGGGAGGCATTACGGCGGGTATTCGACGAGAATCCGACGATCGAGGCAAAGGTGATGAGTCACATCTCGTCGGTGATCGTCGAAAGGCTGAAGGACGCTCAGGAGAAGTTGGTAGAGTTCCAGGGTGGGGAACAGGTCGCTCTGGAGTACGTTCCCGAGGAGTCCACCCTAGTGCGGGGTGTGCGGCACTGGATCAATCTGCGGTGGATCGCGCTGCTGGGCGTCATCATCCTGAGCGCGATCGCCAGCCTAGTCTTTCAGATCGATTTGGCCTTGGGGTCGGTCGTGGCCATCGCCAGCGTGATCGCCCTCTACAACCTGGCATTCCTGCTCTGGGAGAGGAAGCTCGTCTCTCCCTATGCGGCGGGGGGGATGAGCAGCGGGGCTCGAGTCCTGGCCATGGTCCAGATCTCCCTGGATCTCATCGTGCTCACCGCCCTTCTGCACGTCACTGGGGGCGTAGAGAACCCCTTCGCTTTCTACTACATCTTCCACGTCGTCGGGAGCTGTATCCTTCTTCCGCGCGGGTGGGCTTACATGCAGGCCACCCTGGCGGTGGCCCTTTTCTCTGGCTTAGTTGGCCTGGAGTTCTTCGGCTTGGTGCCTCACGTTGCTATGGGAGATTTCGCTCCCCCCGATCTCTATCTCAGACGGCTGTATATCCTCGCTGTGCTCCTGGCTTTCGCCACCACCGTCTACTTCGCTGCGTATCTGGCCACCTCCTTGGCTGGCGAACTGCGGAGGAGGCAAGGCGCCGTGGTCGCATTGAAGAATCGGCTGTTGGATCAGACCAAGCAGCTGCACGAGATGAACGACAAGCTGACGGAGCTGAACAAACTGCGCGACTACTTCCTCGCTATGGTCTCGCACGACCTGAAGGCACCCCTGGTGGCCGTCGAGAGCTACCTGCAGGTGATGCTGGGAGGCTTCGTGGGCGAGATCGCAGAGCAGCAGAGGGAGATGCTAGAGAGATGCCACCAGCGGCTGGAGGAGATGTTGATCCTGATCAGCGATCTGTTGGACGTGTCTCGTCTGGACGCGGGGCAGATAGTCAGAGAGTTCAAGCCCGTCTCGTTGCTGGAGGTGGCGAGCGCCACTCTGTCCGATGCCCGAGCGGTGGTGGAGGAGAAGGGGATCGAGCTGCGCATGGACGTGCCCCGCGATCTACCCGCCGTCCATGCTGCACCCCATCGCATCAAGCAGGTGTTGAACAACTTGGTGCTCAACGCTATCAAGTTCACGCCGCCTGGAGGCTCTGTGACCCTTAAAGCTAGGGATAGCGAGGATCGTCTTCAGGTAGAGGTCATCGATACTGGCATCGGCGTTCCACCGGATGAGTTGCCGTATATCTTCGATGCTTTCTTCCGGGGCAAGCGGGCGGAGGAGCTTGGGAAAGGCGGCAAATCGCCCAGCGCTAGGCGGATCGAGGAGCGGGGGGTCGGCTTGGGGTTGTCCATCGCCAAACGCATAGTTGAAGCTCATGGGGGGAAGATCTGGATGGAGAGCCCCTGCCAGGAGACTGGGAAGGGGACGAGAGTGGCTTTTACCGTCTCCAAGAGCCTGGCATGCGCCGGCGAGGGGGCCGATTGATCACCGGCTGTAGGGCCGTCTTACTAACATTTGCGGTGACGGAAGAGCGAGGGCATGAAGGAAGAACCTAAGATCCTGCTCGTCGATGAGGACCCAGATCTGATCAGGGCGATGCGAACCATCCTGGAAAGCCAGCGCTATCAGGTTATCCCGGCCCGCAACGGCCTCGAGGCGCTGGACAAGGTGCGGGAGGAGAAGCCTGATCTTATCGTTCTGGATCTGCTTATGCCCGAGCTGGATGGGTTCGATGTCTGCCGGGAGCTGAGGGGGAACCCAGAGTACAGCGAGTACTCCGAGATTCCCATCCTGATCCTGACCGCCGTCAGGGAGGAAGCCAGCCGCCGTCGCTACGAGTTGGAAACGGGGAGGGACTTGGACGCTGAGGACTACATCGAGAAGCCGGTGAAGCCCCTGCTGCTGTTGCAGCGGGTGGCGGGGATCCTGGATCGAGCGAAGTAGCAGGGACGGTTGCCATCAGGCGGCCGTGGAATTTTGGGAAAGGAGTTGTGCCGATGGAAAGCCGAGCTAGAATTCTCCTCATTGACGATGATCCCGACTTCGTCAAGGCCACGGTGAAGGTTCTGGAGAGCGGGAACTACGAGGTGATCGTCGCCTACGATGGGGCGGAAGGCCTGCGAAAGGTGCGGGAAGAGGCCCCGGATCTCATCCTCCTCGATGTCATCATGCCGGGCGAGCACGGCTTCAACGTCTGCGAGGAGCTCAAGGGAAGCGATGAATTCGCGGACATTCCGGTTCTGATGTTGACCAGCTTCTCCCAGAAGGCGGGGGAGACCTCTATCCCGGTGAGCCAGGGCTTCGGTCTGGAGGCTGAAGATTACATCGATAAGCCCGTCGAGCCAGCCGTGCTGCTGGAGCGGATCGAGGGACACCTGAAGAGGCGCAGGTAAGCAGGCTGGGTCGGACTCGGCAGTGGCCGCGCTTGCTGAGATGGCGGGCGCTTGGGCCGGCCTTTATGGCGTTTGGAAGTTGCACCCGTGGGGGGTGGGGCATCCCACGGGAAAGATTGAGGGCTAGGAGGTTTGTTTGTGAGGACGATCGAACGCGTGATGAAGAGAGCGTTCCAAAACCCGGTCATCTCCAGGGTAGGGTTTATCGGAGAGCGAAAGATGAAGGAGTGGCTGTTCGACTGTCAGTCCTGTGGGAACTGCGTCCTGAGCCACATGGCTTTCGTTTGCCCCATGCGCTGTCCCAAGCAGCAGCGGAATGGCCCTTGTGGCGGTGCCGAGAACGGCTTCTGTGAAGTTTATCCTGGAAAGCGGCGATGCGTCTGGGATGAGATCTGGGAGAGTGCGAATGAGATTCATCGAGTTGGTGAGCTGAGGGAGGATTACGAGCCTCCTCTCGATTGGAGGCTATTTGGCACTTCGGCCTGGGACAACATGCTGGAGGGTCGCCTCCACGGGGCCAGCGTCTTTGAAACCATGTTCAAGAAGGGGGAGCCTATACTGGTCGAGCTGCCGCGCGTCACTCTCCAGATGTTGCGCCTGTGGGTTCGACGCGTATTCGGCCCCGGCTGGCGTCGTTACGAGGGGCACCCTCCCCAGTAAAACCGAGTAAAGGAGATCGCTGTTTGATGAAGCTTTCAGAGTTGTTCGAGTCCGGCAAATATGTGGTCACCTCCGAGGTGGGTCCTCCTAAGGGTGTCGACTACGCCAAGATGATGGAAGAAGCCGAGCTGCTTCGCGGGAAAGTGGATGCTATCAATGTGACCGATCAGCAGAGCGCGGTCATGCGACTGGGCTCTCTGGCCGTTTGTCGCCTGCTCAAGGAGCGGGGGCTGGAGCCCATCCTCCAGGTCACTTGCAGGGATCGCAACCGGCTCGCCCTGCAGGCGGAGCTCTTAAGCGGCCACGTACTGGGCGTGGAGAACGTTCTGTGCCTGACGGGCGATTACATGTCGTTGGGCGACCATCCGGAGAGCAAGCCGGTGTTCGATCTGGATTCGGTCACCCTTTTGAAAGCAGCGGTCGGCCTGAGAGAGGGGTATGATATGGCAGGGAACGATCTGGAAGGCAGCCCTGATTACTGTTTGGGGGCGGTGGTGACGCCAGCGGCCGACCCGATAGAACCTCAGATCATGAAGATGGAGAAGAAGGTGGCCGCAGGCGCCCGATTCTTCCAGACGCAAGCGGTGTATGATGCGAGGCAGTTCGAGGAGTTCATCGCCCAGGTCAAGCATTTAAACGTGCCCATCATGCTGGGCATCGTGCTCCTGAAATCTGCCGGTATGGCCCGCTTCATGAACAAGAACGTGGCGGGCGTCACCGTGCCCGAGGCGCTGGTCGACGAGATGGACCAGGCGAAGGACCGCAGGCAGAAGAGCGTCGAGATCGCGGCTCGACTGATTAGGGAGACCAAGGACTTGTGCCAAGGCGTCCACTTCATGCCTCTGGGCTGGGAGAAGCTGGTCCCCCGCATAATGGAGGAGGCGGGGCTCCTGGAAGTCTCGCGGGTTTCGGCAGGCTAGCTTCGGGAAGTCGATAGTTTCGCAGTGGGGGGGTGACGTCAGCGAGAGATCGGCCGCTTGGGGACGACTTAGCAACCATCAAAGACCAGCTTCCTGACTACAATTCAACAAGACGCCGGCTGGGCGGCCAGGTTCCTGTAACGTGTCAGGCGGAAGTCGAGGGCGAGACAGCATCCTTCCTGATTCTGCGAGGACGTCCTCGACCAGGTGTGACTTCAGGTCGGAGCACAGCGAAGGAACGGGAGCGTGATAAGATGGCAGGTTCAGACGAGCGCGTGGTGATCGGCGCCGCTCTGGTGGTGGGCGGCGGAATCGCTGGCATCCAAGCGTCCTTGGACCTCGCCGATGCGGGCATAAAGGTGTACCTGCTGGAGCGGGAGCCTGTCATCGGCGGCAAGATGGCTCAACTGGACAAGACTTTCCCCACCAACGATTGCTCCATGTGCATCATATCCCCCAAGCTGGCGGAGTGCGGCCGACACCCCAACATCGAGATCATAACCGATGCAGATTTTCTGGCCCTGGAGGGGGACGCGGGCAACTTCGCGGCCAGGGTTCGCCACCGGCCTCGCTATGTGGACTTGGAGATTTGCACCAGTTGCGACGACTGCGTGCAGGTCTGCCCGGTGCACGTGCCCAGCGAGTTCGACGAGGGTTTGGGAGAGCGCACGGCCATCCATAAGCGCTACGCCCAGGCGGTGCCCAATGCCTACGCCATAACCAAGCATGGCACCTCGCCCTGCAAGAACGCGTGCCCCGCCGATACAAGCGCGCAGGGTTATATCGCCCTCATCTCCGAGGGCCGATACGCGGAGGCGCTGGACGTCATCCGACAGTACAATCCCTTCCCTGCCACCGTGGGCAGGGTCTGCCATCACCCCTGCGAGTCGGAGTGCAATCGGGGCGATCTGGACTCGCCCGTGGCCATATGCGCGCTCAAGCGGTTCGTGGCTGACCGAGTTTACGAGACCTGGGATCGCGAGGCGAGTTCGGAGGAAGAGGAGCGCGAATTAGCCCCGTTCGCGGGCTCCCCCGCGGTGCTGCCGGACCCGGATCGGTGCCGAGTGGCGGTGGTGGGTGCCGGGCCTGCTGGGCTCACGGCTTCCTACTTCCTGGCTCGAATGGGCTATAAGGTCACCGTCTTCGAGGCCCTACCCGTGGCCGGCGGGATGATGCGAGTGGGCATACCCCCGTACCGACTGCCCAGGGAGGTGCTCAATCGGGAGATAGAGGAGATCCTCCGGCTGGGGGTGGACCTGCGCTTGAGCGCACCCGTGCGGGATGTGAATCGACTTTTCGCCGATGGCTACCACGCTATCTTCTTGGCCATCGGTGCCCATGAGCCACAGAAGCTGGGCATACCAGGCG
>SDBT01012899.1_pt1 | contig 13409 bp, 10 predicted proteins | sample 2277101 | NCBI WGS metagenome assembly SDBT01 (sample SAMN10404973, study PRJNA504765) | marine sediment metagenome | isolation source: marine sediment core GS10_PC15, 103 cmbsf | place: Arctic Ocean: Southern Knipovich Ridge | collected 2010 | reverse complement strand
CGAAGGTTTCCGCAGCGGATCGATGAACGATGTCCTCCCGGTGAGCACCACGCGGAGTGACGATGCCTTATCATAAGCAAAGCAACGAAAAAGTCCTGGCCGCAATGAGCGGCGGTGTGGATTCTTCCGTAGCGGCGGGGTTGCTGCTGGAAGAAGGCTACGGCGTAACGGGTGTGTTCCTGTGCCTGAACCGTCCGCTGGAGGCTAATTCCGCCTCGAGTGCATGCTGTTCCCCCATCGATGCCGATGACGCCCGCCGCGTGGCCGAGGTGCTCGGGATCCGTCTGATTACGCATTCGGTCTCCGATGCCTTCGAGCCGATCATTGAGGATTTCGCGGCCGAGTACGCTCGCGGACGGACGCCCAATCCGTGCATTCACTGCAATACGAAGATCAAGTTTGGACGACTGTTGGAATTGGCCGATGCACTGGGACCGGACTACAAGTACATAGCCACCGGCCACTACGCGCGAATCGCCGACCGTGACGGTACGCCTACCATCCTGCGGGGGCGGGATATCGCCAAGGACCAGTCCTACGCACTGTTTGGAATCCATCGAAACCGCCTGGATCGCATCCTGCTGCCTATCGGCGAGTTGGAGGACAAGCAGCGTGTGCGTCAGATCGCCCGACGGATGCATCTTCCCGTTCATGACAAACCCGACAGCCAGGAAGTTTGCTTCGTTCCAAACGATGACTACGTTGGGCTGCTTCGCACCCGCGCCCCGGAGGCGTTGCGCGGCGGGAACATCGTTGCGTCGGATGGGCGACTGCTGGGCAGGCACGACGGATACGGACGTTTTACGATCGGCCAGCGACGCGGGCTGGGAATTGCGGCCGGCGAACCGTTCTACGTAACACGGATCGACCCGGGGACGGCGACGGTAACCCTCGGGCCACGTGAAGAGGTGATGTCGGCGCACCTGACGGCGTCGGGGACGAATTGGCATTGCGAGGTTCCCGCCGAGTTTGAAGCGGCGGTTCAAATCCGTTACAATCACCGCGGGGCGAAGGGAATCGTGCGAGTTTTGGACGAGGCGAGCTTTGAAGTAACCTTCGCCCAGCCGGTGTCGGCGATTACACCGGGACAGGCGGCGGTAATCTACCGGGATGACCGCCTCTTGGGCGGCGGGTGGATTGAAACGAATGATGATTGAGACGCTTGAGAAAAGGAGGGGGTCTCACTGCATGGAACATTAGCGAAGAATAACGATTATGAACGACAATCAGACCGCCTATCGTTTGGGCACCTTGGCGCTTCACGCCGGTCAGGAACCGGACCCGGCCACGACCGCCAGGGCCGTACCCATCTACGCCACCACCAGCTACGTGTTCCATGATACCGATCACGCGGCCAACCTGTTTGCGCTGAAGGAGTTCGGGAACATCTACACGCGTCTGATGAACCCGACCAATGACGTACTGGAAAAGCGGCTGGCGGCGATGGATGGCGGTGCGGGCGGGCTGGCGTTCGCCAGTGGGCAGGCGGCGATTACGGCGGCGGTGCTTACTATCACGCATTCGGGGCAGAACTTCATCTCCTCGACGAGCCTATATGGCGGGACCTGGACGCTGTTCACACAGACGTTCAAGAAGCTCGGGATCGAGGTGCGATTCTTCGACCCGGACCATCCCGAGCAGATCGAACAGCTCGCAGATGAGAACACGCGATGTGTCTACATGGAAAGCGTCGGCAACCCCAAGAACGACGTCCCGGACTTCAAGAAGATTACCGACATCTCGCACAAACTCCACCTTCCGGTTCTGTGCGACAACACGGTGATGACGCCCGTGCTCTTGCGGCCGATCGAACACGGGGTTGACATTGTGATCTACTCGACGACGAAGTTCATCGGCGGGCACGGCGTGCACATTGGCGGGGTGATCGTCGACAGCGGCAACTTCCCCTGGGCGGACAATCCCGATAAGTGGCCGGAGTTTTGCGCCCCGTCCGAGTCGTACCACGGTGTGGTGTTTACCGAGGCGCTGGAGCCGATCGGCAACATTGCCTATATCGTTCACATACGCACGCACCTGCTTCGCGACATGGGCGGGTGCATGAGCCCGTTCGCCGCTTTCCTGTTTCTGCTGGGGCTGGAGACGCTACATCTGCGTATGCCGCGACACTGCGAAAACGCCCAAGCGGTGGCCGAGTTTCTCGCCGCGCACAAGTGCGTCGAGTGGGTCAATTATCCCGGGCTCCCGGACCATCCGCACCACGCCAACGCGAAGAAGTATCTGCCCGACGGAGCCGGTGCGATTATCGGCTTCGGGATCAAGGGCGGTAAGGACGCAGGCATCAAGTTCATCAACAGTGTCAAGCTTGCGTCCCACCTGGCCAACGTCGGCGACGCGAAAACATTGGTGATTCACCCGGCCTCGACAACGCACCAGCAACTTACCGAAGAAGAGCAGGCCACCGCAGGCGTGACGGGCGAATACATCCGCCTGTCTGTGGGCATCGAGGACATCGAGGACATTACCGCCGACTTCGACCAGGCGCTGCGGGCCTCGCAGATTTGAATAGATTACCAGCGGGGGGACAGTTGAATCTTGATCGAGGCTACTAAAAACATGATCGTCATTACCGCGTAAGCAAACACTTTCGCTCCGTTGAAGGCAGAGCGTTCGAGGGAGGATTTCTGAGATGTGGGACTATACAGACAAGGTTAGAGATCACTTTCGCAACCCTCGAAACGTTGGGATTATCGAGAATCCCGACGGGGTTGGAGAGGTAGGTTCGCTGGCCTGCGGGGACATGCTGAAGCTCACGTTCGAACTGGACGAAGACGACCGCATCGCCGACGTGAAGTTCCAGACCTTCGGGTGCGCCAGCGCGATTGCTTCCTCCTCGGTCCTGACGGAGATAGTCAAGGGCATGACGCTCGAAGAAGCGGAAAGGATCACCAACAAGGACATCGCTGATTATCTCGATGGGCTCCCGCCGCAGAAGATGCACTGCTCGGTCATGGGGCGCGAGGCCCTTCAGGCGGCCATAAAAAACTACCGCACCGGTGAGACGTCGCTAAAGGAATTGGCCGGACGGGTCGTCTGCAACTGCTTCGGGATAACGGAGCCTGAAATTGTGCGATTGATCCGCGAAAACGATCTTACATCCGTGGAGGACGTGACCAATTACTGCAAGGCCGGCGGCGGATGCGAGAATTGCAGAGATGATATTGCGCAAATCATTTCCGACGTGCGAGGCCAGCCGGTCGAAGCTCCCGAACCCCGGAAGCCACGAAAGCGTATGACCAATATTCTAAGGATAAAGCTCATCGAGGAAACAATCGAACGCGAAATCCGCCCGGCGTTGCGTCAGGACGGCGGCGACATAGAGCTGATCGACGTGGAAGGTATCCGGGTGTTCGTGTCGTTCCGCGGGGCGTGCGCGAAATGCCCCACGGCCGAATTCACAATAAAAACCGTCGTCGAACCCAAGCTCAGAGAGTTTGTCTCAGACGACATCTGTGTTGAGGTGATCGAACCATGAGGAATGTCTACCTCGATAACAATGCAACAACCATGGTCGCCCCCGAGGTCATCGAGGCGATGAATCCGTTTTTCGAAGAATTCTGGGGAAATCCTTCGAGCATGCACACGTTCGGCGGACAGATAAAGAAGCATATCGAACACGCCCGTCAGCAGGTTGCCTCACTGATCGGCGCCGATCCGACCGAGATCGTCTTCACCGGGTGCGGAACGGAAAGCGACAACATGGCCGTCAGGGGCGCCGTCGAGGCGCGCGGAGAACATTCCCACATCGTCAGCACTCGTGTCGAACACCCGGCCGTGCTTGCAGTCTGCCGCCACCTTGCGAATCACGGATGTACGCTGACAGAATTGGCCGTAGACTCACAAGGCCAACTCGACCTGGACGAGCTTGGCGGTAACCTCGACGGCGACGCCACCATCGTCAGCATCATGTGGGCCAACAACGAGACGGGGGTGATCTTCCCCATAGATGAAATTGCCCGGATCGTAAAACAAAACGGGTGTATCCTCCACACCGATGCCGTCCAGGCCGTCGGGAAAATACCGATTGACGTCCGGAAGACACCGGTGGACATGCTTTCGTTGTCGGGCCACAAGCTTCACGCCCCCAAAGGTGTTGGGGCATTGTATATTCGAAAAGGTACGAGGCTGAATCCGTTGCTGCTGGGGGGGCATCAGGAAGGCGGGAAGCGGGCGGGGACAGAAAACGTACCATATATCATCGGCCTCGGCCGGGCCTGCCAACTCGCCGCCGAGTGCATGGAAGAAGAGACTGTCCGTCTCAAGGCCCTGCGAGACCGCCTGGAGGCGGGCATCCTGGAAACATGTCCGAACGTGACGGTCAACGGCGACCGGAAGCATCGTCTCCCGAACACGCTCAGCGTCGGTTTCAAGCACATCGAAGGCGAGTCTATCCTGCTGATGATGGACGACCTTGGGATGGCGGCCTCGTCCGGGTCGGCCTGCACGTCCGGATCGCTCGAACCATCCCACGTCCTGCGCGCAATGGGCGTGCCCTTTACCTCGGTCCACGGGTCTATCCGTTTTTCCCTCAGCAGGTACAATACCGACGAAGACATCGACTACGTGCTGCAGCACATCCCTCGTATCGTCGAGCGACTGTTGGAGATTTCACCGTTTGGGGAGGACCCCGCTTAAAGGGATCCGATGTGAATCAACTGAGATCGCAATTGTTGGATTGACGGGTATTGGAATGCTTACGCCAGGCCGGGCGTCTGACCCACTCGACGGCGCTGACTACAACTACCTGAAGGCCCAATTTTACTATATCCCGTCGTCGTGATACAATCCCGCAGTATTGTCCACAACAACTGCGAACGACGGATCATACCGCCGGTAATTAAGGCTCGTTGCCCAACTCCTTGACAAGCGTGGTATAAGGCCCTCAAAAATTTGGTTGTCTTTTTGAAACCCCGATATAATTCGCCTCCCTCTGCTACCTCCGGTTTATCTCGATCAATTTTTACATGAAAAACTTCACTCAACTACCCCGGGGGGTTACGATGTCTGTGCTCTTCCTTCTTTCATCGGATTGAATAAAGAGCATCCCCCACACCGTGTCCCCACAAAAAGGAAAACTACCTGGAGGCGAAAAACTTCTCGCTCAGGCTTTGTCCTTCTCGCCACCGATCTGCAGTTTCGCCAATGCCGTCGCCACGTCATTGGTATAGTCAAAAATTTTGTCCAGCCCCGTGACCAGAAGCACACCCCAAACCTGTGTGTTCACGTCACAAAGAACCAGTTTGTGATCGGAGCTAATCATCATCTTGCGCAGACGAAGCAGTTTCGCAATGTTGGAGCTGTTCACGAACCCCACCGTGCCAAAATTCAATACCACGTTTTTCGGGGTCGCTTCCAACTTGTCCATCAACGCCGATATTTCGTCAGTAAACTGCGGATCATCGGCCAAGTCTGCAACGATGATGTCATCCGACCACTCTTGAATTGCCATGAGTCGTTCCTTTTCACAAATATTACCTGCATAATTCACCACCATTATCGTGACGGAATCTGTCACTCCCGGTAAAAGCATTCGACTTCGCAAGTAAGCCTAACCTTTCTAATCGGCATGGTCAATGATTCTCTTGAACTCCCGGGGGTACGATTCCATCTGGCCTTGTGCCTGTTCGAGCAGGTATGATATGCAATATGAGCAGCGCCGAAGAGTACCTGGTCAAATCCGACGATGAGTTACTCGCCGAGTGCGACATTCACATTTACAAGGCCTCCGGGCCCGGCGGGCAGCACCGCAATAAGGTAAGCTCGGCCATTCGATACAAACATCGTCCCACAGGGATCACCGCTGTGGCCAATGATTCACGATCTCAGCACACCAACCGACGTAAGGCGCTGGCCAGGCTGCGAATGAATCTTGCATTGCGACTCCGCCACCCCGTCCTCCCGAAACAGGACGAGTTGCCCCCGGGCGTCACCGAGTGCATCTTCAGCCCCAAAAACCGGAGCGCCACCCGTCTGAAACGATTCCAAATCGGACCCAGAGACCATCGTTTCTGGCCGGTGGCGGCGTATCTGCTTGACTGGCTGGACGCCGCTGAAGGGCGACTGTCCCCCGTAGCACAGCAGATGGGAATCTCCACGGGGAACCTTACCAGCGTGCTGAAGTCTGAGCGGCACCTGCTCGCCGCTGCCCAGGAAATCCGAAGAACCCACAATCAACGCCCCATTTCTTGAGAAATAGAATGCCCAAGGCCCAAACCGTGCCTACCGGCAGGCAGGTTTCAAGGCCCATTGAATGACCAAATCCCAATGACCCAAAAAGAGAATATGGAATGAACGACATCGGAAATTTGGGGCTTGAGGCTTGGTGCTTCAATGGGCCTTTGTGCTTGGGCATTGGGTATTTTAATTCATGCAAATCCGCCAACCGTTCAAATATTATTACTCAAACTGACCGGTTTTGTAGCCCGTCAGGGCGAAAGATTTGTAGCCCCGCTCGTGAGAGCGGGGGTTTAGGGGTCGCTAATACTCTGTAAGCCCCGGCAGGGGCGGCAGATAAGCCCCGAAGACTTTGTGTCGCCCCTGCCGGGGCTGGACCGAAAAGGTAGCCGACTTTTTCCCGGCCCTTACGGACCGAGCTATAAATCTTTCGCCCTAACGGGCTGAAAAATAGGAAGTTACAACAAATACAAGGTAAAATCGGTCAGTTTGAGTATTATTACAAGAAGCTTAGCATTCTCTGCCCCCGGACAAACCTTCTTGACCTCACTGCTCGCTGTCGGCTAGAATAGTGATTGTTTGTTGGCGACGGTTTGGTTTCCGAGCGCAGGTGCATGCTGATTGTAATGCGAGATCGAGATAAGCGTTTTCATTTCATATCTTTATACATGAGGCCTTCGCACCATGGGTCAGGCGTAATGTTCCGTCTTCCGCACGTTTTCGAAACAACTGGACAGGAATAGTTGCACCCCCGATCACATGGGCAACGCCCATTGGTTCGGCCGGTCTCTATTTCCTTTACATGCTGTTGATATATCTATTGCAGGAGAGCTATGTCCGCGAAAAGGCAAAAAAAACGCCTTGGCGAAATGCTGATCGAATGGGGCGTCGTCTCTGAGGCCAGCATTGACGAAGCCTTGGAGTATTCCCGGGCGGAAGGCGTTCGCCTTGGTGAAGCCTTGGTCGCTTTGGGCCTTGTCGATGAGGAAGACGTGACCAAGGCCCTCGCCGTGCAGTATGACATGGAGTACATAGACCTTGACCGTAATGCCGTCAACGCCACGGAGATAGCCCTTCTCCCGGAAGACCGTATCCGCCGGCATCTGGTTATTCCCCTGGATCGGGACGAGAGCGGTCGTCTCAAGGTCATCATTACGGACCCGCTCGATCTGGAAACCCTGGACATGCTCCGGTTCATGCTCAATGAGGAACCTATACCGTGCCTGGCCTCCAAGGCCAAGGTTCGTGCCTACATCGAAAAGAAGATAAGCAGCAAGCTATCCGTGGATCAGCAGGTTCAGGAATTCCAGGGCGATGGGGAGGATCAACTCGTCACGACAGTGGGCGACGAGGATACGGAGGAAGACACCGCCCCCGTCGTTCGTCTCGTTTCGATGATTATTTCCGAGGCGGTCAACATGCGGGCCAGCGACATCCACATCGAACCGATGACCAACCGGGTTCGAGTCCGCTATCGCATCGACGGTATGTGTATCGAACGTGACAATATTCCCAAACGAATGCAAGGCCCGGTAATAAATCGCTTTAAGATACTCTCGAACATGGACTTGGCGGAAAAACGCCTTCCTCTTGACGGCAGAATCAAGATGCACATCGGCGGTGGCGATATCGACTTTCGCGTCTCCTCACTGCCCGCCTACCACGGTGAGAGCATCGTTCTTCGTATTTTGCGTTCTGAATCCGCTAAGGTTGGCATTACTGCCCTTGGATTTGAAGAAAAGGACCACCAAAGGTTCCTTCGGATCATCCAACGCCCAAACGGTATTTTTCTCGTTACAGGCCCCACCGGCTCGGGTAAAACTACGACGCTTTACTCAGCATTGAACGACCTGAACCGACCGGACCGCAAGATTATCACCGCTGAGGATCCCGTGGAGTACAATTTTACCGGAATCAACCAATGCCAAGTTCGCGAGGATATCGGCCTAACCTTCGCAATCATCCTGCGGTCAATGCTTCGTCAAGCTCCTAATATCATCCTTATTGGCGAAATTCGGGACCTAGAGGTCGCAGAAGTGGCTGTTCAGGCCGCCTTAACTGGACACCTGGTTTTCAGCACACTCCATACGAACGATGCTCCCTCCGCAATAACCCGTATGATCGAGATGGGCGTCAAGCCTTTTCTCGTAGCCAGTAGTATCCAGGCCATCATGGCTCAGAGGCTCGTTCGCACCATCTGTTCCGACTGCAAGGAAGTCGATAATGAACCCGACCCCAGAATTCTCAGACTCCTGGGATTCACCTCGAAGGAGATAGAAACCATAACTTTCATGGTTGGAAAGGGTTGCAACACTTGCAATGGTACGGGTTATTATGGGCGACAAGGCATCTTCGAGTTGTTGGAGCTCAACAGTGCCATCCGCCAACTCGCTTTTGATTGTGCGCCCCTCCCCGAGATTCGAAAGGCTGCTATTGCCACAGGGATGACCACGCTGCTGGAAGACGGTCGATTGAAGATTCGCAACGGTATCACCACACCCGAGGAGCTGGCTCGCATCACTCAGAACATTGAGACGAATGAAGAATAAACGGCTGAGGGACAATGTGTTACCTCTTGGTATTACAATACTTATATTGCATTTCGTCCGGAATCCATCAAAAGCGTACTTCTCAGCGAGGTACCTTCAGGCAAATAATTACATGGAAGCAGGTAAAGGGAAAACATGGCTACAATTCACATTGACAGACTGTTAGAAACGTGTATCAGGCGTGGCGCTAGTGACTTGCATCTTCATGTCGGCATGCCCCCGGTGCTTCGTCTGCGAGGTCGACTTCGCCCTTTGGAGACCAAGGTTCTCGAACCGGAGGACACCATTGCCCTGATGAAGTCGATCACCCCTGACCGCTCGCAACAGGAACTACAGGAACAAGGCGGAACGGACTTCGGTTTCGAGTTCAGCAAGGAAGGGCGGTTTCGGACCGCCGTTTACCAACAGAAGGGCCTGGTCTCGTTGACACTGCGTCTGATCCCCTCGAAACTCTATACGCTGGATGAGATCGGGCTACCGAAGATCACCGAGTCCCTCCTCCGTCGCCCTCGGGGAATGTTCCTCGTTACAGGTCCCACCGGTTCGGGCAAGACCACGACGCTGGCGACTATGGTCAATTTCATCAATGAAAACTTCGATAAGCACATTATCACCATCGAAGACCCCATCGAGTACTATCACAAGCACAAGAAATCGCTGATCAGCCAGCGCGAAGTGGGTATAGACGTCCCGAGTTTTTCTGAGGCCCTGCGTCGCGCGCTGCGAATGGACCCGGACGTGATTCTCGTTGGTGAGCTTCGCGACCTGGAGACCATCGAAGCAGCCCTGCGAGCCGCCGAAACCGGCCACCTGGTGTTCGGAACGCTTCACACCTCCTCAGCCCAGGGAACCGTAACCCGTATTGTCGACATTTTTCCCACGGACCAGCAGGAGCAGGTGCGGATTCAGCTTGCCGAGTCCTTAGTCGCCGTGCTCTGTCAGGCGATCATGCCCCGAATCGACGTTCGCGGTATGATTGCGGCGTTTGAGTTTCTTTATATAACCAACGCCGTCTCCAACCTGATCCGTGAGAACAAGACGTACCGCATTTCCTCCACTATCCAGACCGGGAAGAAACTTGGTATGCAACTGCTCGACGATCACCTGTATCAGTTGTTCTGCGATGAGAAGATTTCCGAAGAGGACGCCGTCGACCACGCACAAGTCCCCTCGCAGTTGCAGGAAAGGATTGCCGCATTCCGCAGTGGACGCGTCGCGGCGCCCTTGACCTCGCCCTTGACGCCGACTACCGAACCCAAACCCAATGAAGTGACCGCATAGTGGGTTTTCACTGAGAAATAGAAGGATAAAGCGATGCCCAGCAAAACCGAACAAGTGATTGGCGCCTTGCGTGGCCGTCCGCTTGGCCGCGTGTTGGTCAAGATGGACAAGATCACCCGCGAGCAGGTCCACGAGGCCCTGAAAATCCAAAAAGACAGGGGTGGGCCCCTCGGGGAGATCCTTGTGGACATGGGGCTGATCGACAACGACACGCGGTCCCTGGCGTTGGCGTATCAGGCGGGCATGGAATACATTGACCTCAACACGGTCAACATTCCGGATGAGGTAATTCGACAGATTCCAGCCCAGATGGCCAACGCCTACAAGATTGTCCCCCTGGAGTACGATGAAGATACGAACCACTTGGTGATAGCGATGGCTTCGCCCGACAACTTCCGAGCGACCGACGACCTTCACACGCTGATGGGTTTTTTGGTCACTGCCAAGGTTGCCGAGTCGCAAGCCGTTGAGGCGGCTTTACTGAAGCACTACGACGTGGAGCCGGAATCCATCGCTGACCTGATCAACGAGGTAGCCGGCGACGAGACGTTTGCAGCCCTGGAAAACCGTGGGGAAAGCATCGATCTGGACACTATTAAGGAGATGGCCGACTCCAATCCGGTCAAGCGTCTGGTCAACATGGTGCTGTTGGAGGCGATTCGCAACCGTGCCTCGGACATTCACTTCGAGCCGTTCGAGGATGAGTTCAAGATGCGATACCGCATTGACGGGGTTCTGTACGAGATGCTTCCTCCGCCGAAGTCGATCGCCGTGGCGGTTGCTTCGCGGATCAAGGTCATGGCGAACCTTGACATCGCCGAGCGACGCCTTCCCCAGGACGGTCGAATCGAGCTGGTTGTCAACGGTAACCCGGTGGACCTGCGGATATCTGTCCTGCCGACCATGTTTGGCGAGAGCGTCGTGATGCGTGTCCTCGACCGGTCGAATGTATCGCTGGACCTGGAACGTCTGGGGCTGCGCGAAGATGACCTTCGCCTGTACCGCCAGCTTATCCGTCGCCCGCACGGGATTGTCCTGGTCACCGGTCCGACCGGTTCGGGGAAGACGACTACACTCTACGCCGCCCTGAACGAGCTGAACGACGTGGCGGTTAAGATCCTCAGCAGTGAAGACCCGGTCGAATATGACATCGACGGGCTTATTCAAACGCAGATCAACGAGGACGTCGGGCTGACCTTTGCCCGCTGTTTGCGTCACTTTCTTCGCCAGGACCCGGACATCGTGCTGGTGGGCGAAATGCGTGACCTGGAGACGGCCCAGATCTCGGTGCAGGCGTCTTTGACCGGTCACCTCGTCTTCAGCACGCTGCACACCAACGACGCCCCATCCTCGATTGCCCGCCTGCTGGACCTTGGGCTCGAGCCGTTTCTCCTGACAGCCACACTGGAGGCAATCGTCGCCCAGAGGCTGGTGCGTACGATCTGCCCGCACTGCAAGGAAGAGTTCGTACCGACCGAAGATATGCTGATGGAACTGAATCTGACGAGCGACATGACGGCCGGGCGGGTGTTCTACCACGGAAAAGGTTGCGAGTTCTGCCGAAACACCGGCTACAGCGGACGAATCGGGATTTATGAGATCATGATGATGGATGATGAGATGCGGGACTTGATCATGAACCGCAAGAGCAGCAACGTCCTTCGCGAGGCCTCTCGCAAACGAGGTATGCGAACGCTGCGGGAGTCCGGTCTGCTTGCGATTTATGATGGCGTGACGACTATCGAGGAGGTTGTCGCCCAGACCCTCAGTGAAGATGCGGAATAAATGCGGATATCGGAACAAGGAGTATAATCCATGGGTACATTTCAGTACGAAGCGATGAATAGCGTAGGCCAGGCCGTCAAGGGCGCAGTTGACGCCGCTTCGAGCGAGGAGGCGATCTCCAAGATTCGGGCGATGGGGAATTTCCCGACCAAGATCCGGGAGCGTGCCGGCAAATCGCACAAAGGCGCCAAGCCCGCCGCCGGCGCCGCCGCCCCCACAGCGGCCGGAACACGACCCACCCGAAGGGTCGGGAAGGTGTCCACCAAGTTATTGTCCCAGTTTACCCGCCAGCTCTCGACGCTCCAGGACGCGGGCCTCCCGATCCTGCGCAGCCTGCGCATCCTGGAGGAACAGCAGAAACCGGGCATGTTGCGGGTCGCCATACGCCTGGTCGCCGAGGATGTCGAGTCCGGCTCATCGCTCTCAGAAGCAATGGGGCGACATCCCAAGGCCTTTGATCGGCTGTACACCAGCATGGTCCGGGCCGGTGAACTGGGTGGTGTGCTGGACCTGATTCTCCAACGTCTGGCGGTTTTCATGGAGAAAGCCCAGGCCCTGAAGCGAAAGATTCTCGGCGCGATGATTTACCCGATCGCGGTCATCACTTTCGCCATACTGATTGTAACCGGCCTGCTGATTGTCGTCGTCCCGAAGTTTGAGAAATTCTTTGATGACATGAACCAGGAACTCCCGGTCCCCACAAAGATGCTGATGGGACTGAGCGAATGGATGAAGAATGGGGGATGGATCGGAATTGTGGCCTTCCCGGTCGGTTTCGTGATCATAACCCGCCTGCTGCGGAAGTCCGAGGCCGGGTCCTACTTCCTGGACCGCGTTAAGATAATGATCCCGATCATGGGCCAGATCGTCAGCAAGTCGTCCATTGCCCGATTCAGCCGGACGCTCGGTACGTTGCTTTCGGCGGGCGTTCCGATCCTCGATGCCTTGAGCATCACGGCCGAAACCGCCGGGAACGAAGTATACACCCGTGCATTGAAAAAGGTCCGCAACGCCATCCGGGAAGGCGAAAGCATCGCCAAACCCCTCCGCCAGGCCAAAGTCGTTGATTCCATGGTTGTCAATATGATCGACGTAGGCGAAGAGACCGGCGAGCTGGACAAAATGCTGGATAAGATCGCCGATAACTACGACGACGAAGTGGAAACGATGGTATCCGGAATGGTATCCCTGCTCGAACCGATCATGGTCATTACGCTGGGCGTCATCGTTTGTTTTATCGTCCTTGCGCTGTTCTTGCCCATGGTGGGAATGATCGACAACATGCAGAACTAAAGGGAAAAGGGAGATGCCAATGCGCACAAGATACAGTAAACCAATCGCCCGAGGCGCACCGCCCGCCCGTGCAGGCTTTTCGCTTGTGGAACTGCCCTTCGACAAGCTCCCTTCGGGTCTGAGCCTCAGGGTCGAAGACAGGGTAGTGAGGAAGCGAAAAAGCAGGGCTTTTACGCTTGTCGAACTACTGATCGTCATCTCGGTCATCGTCCTGCTGGTGGGTATCCTCACGCCCAGCCTCTACAAAGCCCGTAGTATCACATACAACACCCGGTCCAAGGCCGCCCTCCACGAACTGTCCGCCGGGGC
>SDBT01012898.1_pt1 | contig 13409 bp, 10 predicted proteins | sample 2277101 | NCBI WGS metagenome assembly SDBT01 (sample SAMN10404973, study PRJNA504765) | marine sediment metagenome | isolation source: marine sediment core GS10_PC15, 103 cmbsf | place: Arctic Ocean: Southern Knipovich Ridge | collected 2010 | reverse complement strand
TTAGGTTTCACCACTTTCCATTTTAGGGTATACTAATTGGCATCTAAAGTTTTTAATTGATTGAGATGGAAACGACCGAAGTCAAAGAAAAAGGATGCTGGAGAACGCGGCTTGCGTGGCTGTGGATGAACCTATCTTCAGAGCCACTAGTTGCACTATATGCTTCGCTACCTTTTATCTTGCGCAAGGAGCTTGGAGTGAGCGCGTTTCAGCTCGCCATCTTCACTGCCCTCAATCCTATTCTTTCTGTCTTTTCGTTTTATTGGGGCGTGCAACTCACGACAAAGAAAAATCGCCTCCTCCCCAATTTGATGAGTGCGTGGCTTCTTGCTCGCCTTCCGTTTTTGTTTTTTCCTTTTATCCACAGTTTTTGGCCCTTTCTGTTTATCTCAGCACTCTACCAAATCTTCAATCGGGCAGCCACGCCTGCACTCATGGAGATCATCAAGCGCAACATCCCAAAGAAGCCCCGGGGCAGGATCTTTTCTTTTTACTACATCCTAAGCGTGCTTGAAGGGGTAGGGATCGGCCTGATGCTCGCAACCATTTTACACATCCACGAGACCAACTGGCCACTCTTCTTCTTTGTCGCCGCACTTGTTGGCTTAAGCAGCCTTCTCATTCAAGTACGCATTCCCCTCTCCTCAGAAAACGAACCCCTCGCCGTGCCTCTTAAAAACCGCCTCACCCAACCGCTCCGAGCCTGCTTTAGCCTGCTAAAGATGCGCCCCGACTTTGCCCACTTTCAATGGTGCTTTATGTTAGGAGGGCTTTCTTTAATGATACTTGCACCGGCAAAGGCTATTTTTGCAGCAGACACCCTATCCGTCTCTATTGGAACCGTGACCTTCGCCCGGTGTGTCTTTGTAGGACTTGGGATGGCAGCCTCTTCATTCTTTTGGCAACGCGGCCTCGAAAAGCGGGGAATCCAATCAATCACATACCTCATTCTCATCTTCTTTGCTATCTTCCCTCTCGCGTTGTTTTTCAGTAAATATCACATCCACTTTTTCTTCTTGGCTCACCTCATTTACGGCATTGCACAAGGTGGATGCCATCTAACGTGGCACCTCTCCGGCACGATATTTTCAGGTGAAGGCGACAGCTCTCTGTACACCACCGTCAATGTCCTCATGGTGGGCGTGCGAGGTATGATTGGTCCTTTTTTGGGCAGCTTTCTCTGCGATCTTTTCGGCCCGAGCTTTGTCCTCATGCTCGTCACGTTCCTTGGCTTTGCCGGCACGTGGTGGCTAGCTAAACGCGGTCAGACTCTACCTCAACCCACTCACACAGGATAGCAATGCCGCACACTTCCCTTCTCACCGTTGAAAACCTAACCGTCAGCTTCACTTTCAACCACCAAGAAGTTCAAGCGGTTCGGGGAGTTAACTTCGCATTAACCCCCGGTGAGACCCTCGGAATTGTCGGAGAGTCGGGGTGTGGGAAAAGCACACTTGCCAAAGCACTCATGCGTCTCTGCCCACCCACATCACATTTGAAGGGAAAGGTCCTTTACAAGGGGAATAACTTGCTCTCCTTATCGGAAAAAGAGATGCAAGCGATGCGCGGCAAAGAGATGAGCATGATCTTTCAAGACTCCATGACCTCTCTCAACCCAACGATGAAGATTGGAAAACAAATCACTGAGGGCTATCTCAAACATCACGGCCCCCTCTCAAACAAGCAAAGGCTCAAGTACGCCATTGAAATGCTCACACTTGTTGGCATCCCCCGCCCCCAAGAGCTAGTTCACGCCTTTCCTCACACTCTTAGCGGAGGGATGCGCCAACGCGTCATGATAGCACTGGCACTTGCCTGCAAGCCGAGCATTCTCATTGCAGATGAACCAACGACAGCTCTCGATGTCACCATCCAAGCACAGATCATCGATCTCCTAAAGGAGATCCAACACAAACTTGGCACCAGCATCATTCTCATCACTCACGATCTAAGTGTCATCGCCAACTTCTGCCACCGCGTTCTCGTCATGTATGCAGGGAAAATCGTCGAACACGCCCCTGTTGAAAAGCTCTTCGCCTCTCCCGAGCACCCCTACACCCAGCGCCTCCTCGAGTCACTCCCTAGGCTAGATAACGACCCCAGCGTAAAACTAACCCCCATTCACGGATCACCGCCTAGCCTAACACGCCCCCCTTCAGGGTGTTCTTTCTGCTCCAGGTGCCACCATGCAATGAAGATTTGCAAACAAGAGGAACCCAACCTTACCCAAAAAACTGACACACACCATTACGCTTGCCACAAATGAAAAAAACACCTCTCGTCGAAATAAAAAACGTCTCTAAACACTTCCAAAATGACATTGCAGTGAGCAACTTCTCATTAGATATTTATCCTCAAGAGACCCTCGGGCTTGTCGGAGAGAGCGGCTGTGGAAAATCGACAACAGGCAAGATGCTCCTAGGCTTAGAGAAGCCCACTAGCGGCGAAATCTTGTTCGAAGGAAAACCCCTACACATCAGAGATCTAAAAAAAGAGATCCAGATTATCTTTCAAGACCCCTACTCCTCTCTTAACCCTCGAATGACACTTGGAGACATTGTCCTTGAACCTCTCATCATTCATCGGCACGTTGCAAAAAAAAGGCGTACAGAATCCGCAGAAAAACTACTCCAACTCGTCGGGCTCGACCCCTCCTTTACCTCGCGCTACCCTCATGAAATCAGCGGAGGTCAAAGACAACGCATCGGCATTGCCAGAGCTCTTGCTCTCTCCCCCAAATTCATCGTCTGCGACGAGCCCCTCTCCGCACTTGACGTCTCCATTCAAGCACAGATTGTCAACCTACTCAAACAGTTCCAAAAAGAGATGGGCCTCACATACCTTTTCATCTCCCACGACCTCTCCATGATCAAATACCTATCAAACCGCATTGCCGTTATGTACCTCGGCACACTTGTCGAGCTTGCCGAAACCGAAGAGCTCTATTCCACCCCATTACACCCTTATACACAAGCTCTCCTCTCCAGCATCTTCATCCCCGACCCCAAGAAAAGAGAGGAGCGCACTCCTCCCCCGCTAAAAGGGGACCCCATCTCTCAAAAAAAATCTCTCCAAGGGTGTCCCTTTGCCCCACGCTGCCCCAAGACATTGCCCGAATGCCACATCAAACGCCCCACGTGGACAGAAGTGAAAACTAAGCACTTCACTTCATGCCACCTCTACTAATTACACTTTTATTAATAAACCATAATAATCATATAATACTGCACTTACAAAAAATAATTTTTAATTAAAATGCTTCAGTTTTTTCCTTCCTCCTCTTCCAGACGGCACAGCGGAATTAGAGTCAGCTATCATGACACATGTCAACTAACTTGACCTCAAGCTCTTCATACTTAGGCTTCATGCTCAAATAGCATATCGATAGAACAGTTTTAAATAACTAAAAATTTTATTCTACACCGTGAACATGTACAAATAAAGACTGGCCTTAGAGGATTTCTTTAGGGAGTTGGAAGAAGACATCTTCTTCGACGTATGTGACCTCTTCCACAGAGAGGACGCCGAGCGATTTGAGCTTTTCAATGCACGCTTGGACGACGTTTTCTGGCGTTGAGGCGCCGGCAGTCATCCCAATGCCACGCACAACTTGTAACCACTCAGGAGAAATCTCGTCGGCTCCATTGATCAGGTGCGACGGAATATTGCGACGACGCGCTACTTCACAGAGGCGGTTTGAATTGGAGCTCATTGTATCGCCCACAACCAAAACCAAGTCGACAGCGCGCGTGATTTCTCGCAGTGCGAGTTGACGATTGGTTGTTGCATAGCAGACAGAAGAGCTAGGAAGCGTTTCTATTTGAGGGTATTTCTTTTTTAGGGCGTCAGCAATCTCTTTGACATCGTCAAGGCTTAGGGTGGTTTGGGTGACGTAAAAGAGTTTTTGATCCAGAGGGAACGAGAGCGCTTCCACGTCAGACACCGATTCAACAACTGTTGTAGATTCAGGAGCTTCCCCGGCGGTGCCAACCACTTCAACGTGTTTTTTGTGGCCAATGAGGATGATGTGGTAGCCCTTGGCGGCGTAGCGCTTGGCTGCAGAGTGCACTTTGGTCACCAGTCCACATGTTGCATCAATCTCTTTAAGGCCACGCGCTTTTGCCTCGGCACGTACTGCAAGTGAGACACCGTGTGCAGAATAAATCACCCACTCCCCTTTAGGAACTTCATTTAAATCCTCAATGAAGATCGCTCCTTTCTCTTTGAGAGCATTGACAACATGCCTGTTGTGGACAATTTCATGCTTAACATAGATCGGTGCGCCAAATTTCTTGAGCGCTGCCTCAACCGTGTCAATCGCACGCACAACGCCAGCACAAAATCCTCTAGGCTTAGATAAAAATAATTTCATAAAAAACAGGATACCAACAGTTAAATGTGTAATTCAAGAGAATAAAAGTCTCCGTCCCAGCAGGGCCAGGACATCCAAAACCCCCTTTTTGTCGCGATCCTGCCGCTACAAAAAAAAAGATTAATTGACGTCAGTAGCGCAGCGGAAGCCATGAGTACGATTCATCGTGCCCGGATTATTACGGTGACGGTGGGAGCAGCGCAGATCTTCCTTAAGACTCTTCCAGCAACCTCCACGCAAGATACGATAGACACCCTGAAGAGGTCCCTTAGGGCTGTCGGGCTCTTGTACCGACACATCGTAATACTGATAGCTGTACCAATCCTGACACCATTCGTAGACATTACCAGACATGTCGGATAGGCAGTATCCATTGAGGGGAAAACTTTTCACTGCGATCGTGTCTGAATTGAAGAAGTTAGCGTTAGATCGCTCCATGGTATCGCCAGAAGGATAGATGTTATCCTCCTTTCCACCGCACGCAGCAATTTCCCACTCAGCCTCAGTCGGCAAACGCTTACCCACCCACTTTGCGTAGGCCACAGCACCATACCAACTCACACCAACGACAGGGTGCTTAGCATATCCTGATTCAATGTTTAGTTTCCCCCCACTCCGTTTCATTCGCGAATCGCGCAAGTTAATGATGTCGTTGTTGTTGGCGTCTTTTTCACCCCCCATCGCCTCTAAAAAGAGGACAAACTGTTCATTGGTTATTGGGTGAGCATCAATTGCAAAGCTCGCCAGGGTGATTTGATGACGAGGCATTTCATCGCGCGCACCATTTTGGCTTCCCCTCATGTATGTACCACCTGGGATGACCATCATCTCAGTAAGAAGGGGCTCAATCTCCTCTGTCTCCCTCTTCTTTGGTACGTAAGAACTAATCTCTAGCTCCTTTTGAAAAATGGCACCTGGATCGTCTTCATATTCTGGGCGGGCGATCTCACTCGGTTTCAAAACGGGCTTCAACCTTCCACCCTGACTCGAAGGAGAAGAAGAAAAAGTCATTAGTGTGGCAGCCTCTTCTTTAGTTCCAATCTCTTCAAGTGCATTGAGTAAAGACAGAGGTCTTTTGTTAGGTTTTTCGTTAAGCAAAGAAAGAATGAGTTGATCCCACCCCATTTTGTAACCGGGAAAGTGCTCAGAAGGCAGTTCAAAGACACCCTGAGGCACTCTACGCATGATCATAAAGTAGATCAGAACACCAAAGGCATACATATCCTCTCTACCGCCTAAGCTCTCTGCATCACTCCACATCTTTTGCTCAGGGGCCAAAAAGGCAAAGTTCTGCAAAAACGTGTTGTGAAAGCGTGAGAACATCTCAGCATTTTTCTTAGTATAGCCCTCTTTCCCGAGCAGCTTCGCAATCTCTTCATACGTACGATTCAAGGCAAAGCCCAGCCCAACCACTTTAGTTAAACCAAAATCAGAGAGATAGACACAGGGGCCCTCTTCTCCTTTTCCAATCAATACATTATTCAGCTTTAGCCCCTGATGAGTGAGAGGATGCGCGTAATCCAGTGCTGAAGCAATTTGAAAAGCAATTTTTGCAATCTCCTCTTCCTGTAATGGCCCTTCTTTAGAAGAGAGGTACTGAGCAAGCGTTGTCGTCTCACCATAATCATCAACAATACAGTCAGTCACTAGGAAGTACGTGCCGTCGGCGTAACTCACATTGTGCATCTTCACAATATGAGGGTGATCGAGCATGGCAAGTGATGACACCTCTTTTTCAAGGCGCTGAACAAACTGACGATCGCTAGAAAACTCATCTGGCAATATCTTAAGCACAAACTGGCGCTTTAAAAACCTGTGTTCAGCCAAAAAGACAGCGCCAAGAGAGCCCTGGCCAATCTCTTTAATCAGCTCGTAATCACCCATCTTTTTTACTGTAGTCGTCATAGCTTCCTTATCCTACCTAAAATTTGTTCTCTCTCTACAAGAGGCGGTTCGCACTCCTCTTGTGTGCAGAGGTAAACTGTCGTTTTCCCATCAATTGGAGTTTTGTCGGCATGACACGCAAGGAGTTTATCAATAAGCGCATCCCCCTCTCTCTTCCACACAACCACTCCATGAGGCACATAGTGAGAGAAGAAGGCTGCGCTTAGCTCTTCTTCTAAATCTCTATTTTCATTGAGTGCAATAACAATCGCAGGAGCTTTAGCATCATAATACCTCTGCAACGCAAGAAGGTAATAACACGCCCCTTGCGGGAACGTCCGGATAAACTCATTTGCAGCCCTAAAGACATCTTCAGCTTGACACAAGTACTTCTCATCACCCGTCATCTGATACAAGCGAAGTAAGTTTTCCGCATGCACCGCATTGGCCGATGGCTCAGCACCATCGTAGAAATCACATTTGCGGATGATAATATCCTCCTCAACATCCGTCTGAAAAAAGGCGCCATCCTTCTCCTTAAACTCCCGTCTCACCAGACCCGTCATCTCAATAGCCCAGCGCAAATATTCGACTCCACACCCAGTCTCAAACAGAGTAAGAGCGGCATTGATCACAGCAGCATAATCATCGAGTCCTGCATGGAAGCCTGCCTCTCCGTCACGATATCGCCTTAAGAGCTTCCCATCTTGCCAGTGATTCATCTGCAAAAAAGTAGCAGCTTTTTGAGCAGCCTCAACGTACCGCGGCACATTAATAGCCCTGCCGGCTAAAGCGAGAGTTGCAATGGCAAACCCATTCGAGCTACAAATAATTTTGTCATCGACAAAAGTAGGAGTGCGCTCATCCCTTTTTTTCTTGAGCTTTGCTTTAGATGAGTCTAGCCGCTGTTTGATCTCTTCCAGAGGGAGGGAGAGAGCCTCAGCACACTCAGTCATCGGCAGATTGGCATGCAGAATATTTCTCCCTTCAAAATTTCCAGACCCCGTAACGCCGTAATAACTACAAAAAAGATCAAGTTCATCCCCCTCGAGCACCGCATCAATCTCATGCATAGTCCACGTGTAGTAAAGCCCCTCTTTCTCTTCGAGGTCGGCATCTTCAGCAGACCAAAATCCCCCATCTGAGGAAGTTAAATGATTCAAGAGGTAATCAAGCGTCTCTCTGCACACCTCTTCATGTACACTATTTTTCCGCGCTCGGAACGCCTGCAAATACGACTTAGCTAAGATTGCATTATCAACGAGCGTCTTTTCAAAGTGAGGCAAGTTCCACATCCCATCTACCGCGTACCTTGCAAAGCCCCCACCGAGTTGATCATAGATCCCCCCGCGATGCATCCGATCTAAGGTTAGATCGACATAGAAAAGAGAGCGGCTATCCCCCATCGCGATAGAAAAAACGAGCAAAAAATCGCACACATAACTAATCGGAAATTTAGGCTCCCCTTTCATCCCTCCGTAAACCGGGTCGACCACCACAAAAAGCTCCTCTACACAGAGTTGTAGAAGCTCCTTTGTGGGCACCTCAGAACCTTTTGATGGAGAGCCTTCTGCAAACAGCTCAACAACCTTGTCTGCTTGCTCCACGATCTGAGAGCGCTCCTCACTGAGCCAAAGAATCTGTATCTGCTTAGCAAACTCCGTCAATCCAATCAACCCCTTCTGTGTCTTAGCAGGGAGGTATGTCACAGCAAAAAAAGGTTTGAGATCAGGCGTTAAAATCACATTGAGGGGCCATCCACCTGCAGTCGACATCAATGCTTGAGAGAGCTCCATGTAGAGACTGTCGATCTCTGGAAGCTCCTCGCGATCCACCATAATGCATACAAACACCTCATTGAGAACGCGCGCCACCTCTTCGCTTTCAAAAGCCTCCCGATCCATGACATGACACCAATGACACGTCGCATACCCAATCGAAAGAAATATTGGCTTATCTTGACTTTTTGCAAACTCAAACGCCTCCTTGCCCCACGGGAACCAATTGACAGGCTTCTGCACATGCATCTGCAAAAAAGGAGACTTTTCACCAATCAACTGATTGGTGTACTCACTGTCTGTCATAGCACTCCAAAATGCTTAGCCACAAAATACGCCACAGTAAGAACAGCCCCACTTAGAACAACCCAAAGAATGTTAGGAAACAACTTTGATCCTTCTCCGGCAGAGCCTCGCGGCTCAAGAGTACCAAGACCATATGTGAATTCCTGTTTCTCTTTAGGGGCCCTAAAAGCTTGGGGGTACTCCTCAGACACTTCATCCAGGTTCAGCCCCAAAAACTGGACATACTGACGAATGAAACCCAGTCCATACACACCCGAAATATACTCGAACACCCTCCCTTCTTCAATCCCCTTGAGAAAGCTCGACCTAATCGAAGTAGAGTTCTCCACCTCTTTAAGCGAAAGCTTGAGCTCTTCCCTCTTAGCTCGAATCACCGCACCGAGACTTATAGCATCGTCATTCATAACACACCTATTACAGATCAGCACTGACCCTAAGATCCCGAACATACCAAAACCCCCCAAAGATACAAATACAATTTACAAAAAGTGCCAGGCATTAGGGATTTGAACAAAAAGTGCCAGGCACGGGATTAGGGATTTGAATGTTAATGGTTGCCAAAGCAAAAACCTCATGATATTTTTTTTGACTTATGCCAAGAAAACCACGTCTGTTTATACCCGGCCGTTATTACCACATCATGTTGCGTGGCAACAATGGAAACAAAATATTCCATGAAGATGCTGACTGCTGCAGGCTTTCTCTCTTATTGCAAGAAGGCATAGCACGTTTCGGACACCGCATTCACGCCTTTTGTTTTATGCCCAATCATATTCACCTCGTTCTCCAAGCAAGCGATTTTCCAGTTTCAAAAATTATTCATAACTTCTCTTTCCGCTACTCACATTTTTTCAATCGCAAAAACGAGAAAAAAGGTCACGTCTTTCAGGGAAGGTACAAATCGATTCTTCTCGATGCCCAAGGGTATCTCAAAAGACTCGTCCGATACGTACACTCTAATCCCGTTCGGGCTGGATTAGTGAGTCACCTTGAGGAATATCGCTGGACCTCCCATCTAGATTACCTCAATGATTCGAAAGGACATTTTCATTGGGTCACAACAAACGAAGTGTTAAGCCATTTCGGAGAAACATATGATCATGCAAGGAAGCAATACCTTTCTTTTCATCATCAGGATATCGAAGATCTCAAAGACGAAAAACTATTCTCAAAAGGAAATTACCAAGGAACAATTCTCGGAGACGAAGAATTCGTCTCTAAAATTAATTGCGCTCACAGCCAAGAAACCACTCTTGAGGAAGTTCCTCTAAGTGTAGCTGTTGAACAGGCGTGCTCCTTTTTTTCGGTCACCTTAGAAGATGTACAATCCTCAGGAAAATCGAGAAGCATGTCATATATTAGAGCCATCCTTGCAACCCTAGTTAATAAAAATCCTCAGTGGACATTGAAAGAACTCAGTCAATTATTGAATCGTGATGCCACTTCATTAAGCGAATTATACCGTAATCGCGAGCGAAACCCGACAAATAGATTCTCAAAAGATGTTGGTGATATAGAAGAATCACTAATACAACTCCCCTAATCCCGTGCCTAATCCCTTTTCTCCCTTTTTCTTTTTCAAATCCCTAATCCCGTGCCTGGCACTTTTTTCTTTTTTCTAATCCAGTGCCTGGCACTTTTTTCTAGCACTTTTTTAATCCCGTGCCTGGCACTTTTTTTCTTTATTTGTTAAGGGGGATTTGAGATAAGAGGAGGGTTATGGCGCCTGGATGTTTTGTTGCAAAGATAGATGTGAAGCTAGCTGAGAAGCTGAAAGCTGATCTGGTGGGGCTGGGGTTTGAGCTGAAGCAGCCGCAATACACTCTTTTTTCTGCGCAGAAGAATGGTGTATCGTGCACGCTGTACGAGTCGGGAAAGCTCACGGTTCAGGGAAAAGATAAGGACGAGTTTATTACGTATTATCTGGAGCCAGAGATTTTAAAAAGCTTCGAGTATTCTTATCCAGAGATCGGCGTAGACATGACCGCACGCATCGGTATTGACGAGGCGGGCAAGGGTGACTTCTTTGGCCCACTCTGCATTGCCGGAGTGCAAACTGCAGGGGAAGAAAAGGTGAAAGAGCTCCTAGCCCTTGGCGTGCGCGATTCTAAGAAAATGTCCGACCCAGTTATTACCAAGCTTTCAAAAAAAATCCGTGCAGCGTTTCCAGTTGGCATCGTCCGCATTTCCCCTGCCAAGTACAATGAACTCTACGCCCAATTTAAAAATCTCAACCGCCTTCTAGCTTGGGGACATGCCACGGCAATCGCGGATCTTGTAAGCAAAACGGGATGCACAGAGGTGATCATCGATAAGTTTGGAAGCGATCATCTCGTCAGATCTGCCGTTAAGCAGAAAGGGCTTGATATACAGCTCACCCAAAGGGTACGGGGAGAAGAAGACGTCGTCGTCGCTGCTGCCTCAATTGTAGCGCGCGCCTGTTTTGTTGAGCAGATGGATCTTCTCTCTCAAGAATTTGGGATGGAGATTCCTAAAGGAGCAAGTCATGGTGTCATTAGAGCGGCTAAAGCGTTTGTTGCGAAATATGGTAAAGAGAATCTCCACAAGGTCGCAAAACTCCACTTTAAAACCACAGACCAAATTTAAGTGCTTAAAAGACTTCTCATTAACAATTTTGTTCTAATCGATCACTGCGAGATTAAGTTCGAAGAAGGGCTTAACATCATTACCGGTGAGACAGGCGCCGGCAAAACAGCCATACTCGAATCCATCGCCCTCATCTTAGGAATGCGAGCTGATGCATCTCTCATACGCAAAGGCGAAGCAAAAGCGACAATCGAGGCGTCGTTTGAAGTCTCTAAAGACAAAGATCTCTCTGCCCTCCTAAGCGAGGCCGGCGTCCCCTTTGATCCAAACGAATGGCTCACGATACGTCGAGAACTTGTCCTCGAGGGCAAAAACCGCGCCTTCATCAATGGCAGCGGTGCTCCTCTTCCACTACTGCAAAAAGTGGGAACCCTCCTCATCGACCTCTTTTCTCAGCACTCTCACCAAACGCTAAGACAAACTTCCTACCACCGCCACCTCCTCGATCTCTTCGGAGGACTTAAAGAAGAGCTTGCTACTTTTCAACAGGCACTCAAAGAAGAAAAAGCTCTCTGTGCAAAGATCGACAAGCTCCAGGCTTCCCAAAATGAACGCGAAAAAGAGGTCTCTTACAACACGTACGTCGTCCAAGAAATCGATAGTGCTGACCTCAAAGAGGATGAAGACGACAAGCTCTTTGCTGAGTATTCTCGTCTCTCAAACTCAAGCGAGCTCACCGAAAACCTCTCCTCAGTAGTTCTAGAAATCACCGAATCCCAAGACGCACTACTCAGCCGCTTAAACTTCTGGATCAACCGCTTTTCTCCTCTCACCTCCAATGATAAAAGCCTAGAGAGTCCACTATCCCTCTTAACCGATGCGAGCGTCTCTTTAAGCGAAGCCGCACGTGACTTTAGCTCGCTCTTAAGCGACATCGACAACGACCCTCTGCGCAAAGAGCTCCTCGAACAACGCCTCGAACTCATCGACAAACTCAAGAAAAAGTACGGCAAGACGTTTGAAGGGATCGAAAAAAGCCGTGAAGAGGCACAAAAAACACTCGACCACTATCTCACTCTCGACGAGACCCTCGCGCAACATCTCGAAACACAACACGAGCTGGAGCACAAAACAAATACCCTTGCAACCTCTCTAACACAAAAAAGAAAAGCGGCCGCATCCCATCTCGCTCCCCTCGTCACAGAAATCCTCCACTCTCTCAATATGGAAGGGAGCGCGTTTACCGTTGGATTCATACAGATTGAAAGAAACTCATTTGGAGATGAAGAGATCTCCTTCTTTCTCAAAGCCAACTCAGGCGAAAATGCGGCCCCAGTCTCCTCGCGCTCCAGCGGTGGTGAGCTCGCACGCCTCATGCTTGCCATCACCACGCTACTCGCCGAAAAAAACCAAACCGAAACACTTCTCTTCGACGAAATCGACGCCAACATCGGCGGTGAAACGGCAACAAAAATCGGAAAAACGCTTTCATACCTCGGAACAAGCCGTCAAGTGATCTGCATCACACACTTTCCTCAAGTCGCCAAGCACGCTCATGCCCACTTCCGTGTGCAAAAACAAGAGACTAATAACCGCACGCTTGCCACAATAGACAAATTAAACAGCCAAGATCAAAAACAAGAACTCACACGTATGCTAGGAGGTTCTCCTCTATGAAACTCGCCAAATACATTACAGCCCTACTCTGCGCATCCACTCCACTTTGTGCAACATTCTACACCTTCCTCAACGACGACAAGCCCGTCCATGTCTCTCTCGACGGAAGAGTGGTAGGCAAAGCCGACTTTAATACAGACAAATTCAAAAGCGTCCGCTACGCCGACAGCGACGACAACCTCTACATCTCATTTAACGTCGATTGCGACAACACCGTAACCCTCGGCCTCGGCTACTCGTTCCTTAAGTTTAATTGGGACAAAAATCCAAGATTCAAAGAGGACACCTACCATTACGCCAGAGCCTCTCTCGGCTGGATCACCAACTCACTCAAAGATTGGCGCTGGGTCGTTGCCGCAGGCGGCACAGTGGACGCCAAAGATGTTAACCCCAGCGAAACGGGAGTTCTCTACGGATACGCGTGGGGACGGTACGTCTTCACACCTAACCTTGGCGGCCATATCGGCGCCATTGCGTGGGGTGGCATGGGCAACAACTACATCCTGCCCATCGCCGGCATCGACTGGCAAATTTCCCGCCCACTCCTCCTTCAAGCCATCTTCCCCTTCGACCTCTCCCTGCGTTTCTATTTCAGCGAGCACTGGTACACTTCTGTTAAGTACGCCACCTTCGGCCCCTACCGTTACCCGCACAGAGCCCACGGCGGCATTGGCAAGTTCGACCGCGCCATCTTTGACATCTACTCAAGAGGCCTTGAGCTTAACCTTAACTACTTTATTATATCTTCCTTCTTGCATACACTTATAACATTTTTCAGTATAATCGTCTGCAAAACTTTTATCTTTTTTAGAACTACCTGCCCAACACTTTCTTTTACATCTATG
>SDBT01012897.1_pt1 | contig 13410 bp, 12 predicted proteins | sample 2277101 | NCBI WGS metagenome assembly SDBT01 (sample SAMN10404973, study PRJNA504765) | marine sediment metagenome | isolation source: marine sediment core GS10_PC15, 103 cmbsf | place: Arctic Ocean: Southern Knipovich Ridge | collected 2010 | reverse complement strand
GGCCCGGCGCTCCCAGGCCAGAGTGTCGCCGGTTCGAACCGCGGCGTGAATGGGTGTGAGCGGTTGTCCCCTCTCCTCGGCGAGCGTCGAGATCTCCTCCAAAGGCAGCTCCAGGTTTTTTTTGACGTCGTTGCTCAACGCCTTGAGGGGAGACACGTAGAGAGCTTCCAGGCGCTCGGCCAGCTCGCCCCGCGCCGCTTTGCCGACCAACCCGTCCAGGCAAAGCAGGAATGCAGCTAGAGTCTTTCCCGAACCGGTGGGTGCCGAAATGAGCACATCCCGCCCGGAGCGGATCTCGGGCCAGCCGCGGATTTGCGGTTCAGTAGGCGCGGCAAACTTTCTCTCGAACCACTCGGATATCAAGGGATGGAAATCGGACAAGCTCATGCTCCGCCCATTTTAGCTCGGGCAAATAAAACAGTGTAGAAGGAAACTGCGTGGAAACTGCGAGTCGTAGTTGACACCTACCCACCATTCTGCTACACGAAAGAAAAGAGGACTCCGTGAGCGCCGCGCGGCTGGCGGATTCAATGGGTTCTCTGGACGGGCGCCAATGAAGCAACGGAACGGAAAGTTGCGGGCCGAGGTCTTGCGGCGCCTCGAGGAGAGACCCCGAGTCACCCTTCGACTCCGCATCGCACTGGTCTTCGTCGTTTGCTCGATCATCATCACCGGGGTCACCGTCGGCTCCATGCTGATGCTTTCGCGCATTCGAACGAAAATGGCGTTTCTGGAAGCAGCCCATGAGTGCGCATTCGAGATCCAGGAAGCCCGCCGGTACGAAAAAAACTACTTTCTTTATGGCACGAGTCTCTACGATGCTTTGGATCACACCTCCAGAGCCCATCGCCTTCTCGAGACGAACCGGCGCGACATCGAGGAGATAGCTGGCGTCGAATCAGCTCGGAGCTGGTTGGTGCAACTCGAACGGTACGAAAATCTCCTGGAAGAGCTGGTAGGTGCAACGGACAACTCCGTGAAAGATGAGGGCGTCCGGCGTCAGGCGGAGGCCCAGCTCCGTCGGCATGGTGCGGCGGTTCTAGAAAACGCATCCGACATGATCAGCAAGGAAAGGCAGTCGATGGATTCCATGATCCGGGCCGCCATGGTGACTGCGGGATTTTTCTTGGGATTCACGGTGTTGCTCATGGTCCTGCTTGCCGACCAGCTGGCGCGGCAGGTCATTCGCCCCATCGGGAGGTTTATCCGCTATGTCGGGCGCATCGCGGACGGAGACTTATCCCCGATCCGTCCGACGCGCCGGTACAGGGACGAGTTCTCTACACTGGCCATTGCCATCAACCGGATGCTCGATGAGCTCGAGGCTCGGCAAGAACAATTGCTTCAATCGCGGAAAATGGCCGCCGTCGGTACATTGACCTCCGGCATTGCACACGAGCTCAATAATCCGCTAAACAACATCAGTCTTACCGTGGAGACACTTCTGGACGATTACGAGGGAACTGATGACAAGCAGAAAAAAAAATTCCTGAACGACATCTTCATCCAGGTCCAGCGTGCCGGCGCCACGGTAGAGAACTTGCTCGATTTCACACGGAAAGATCAGCCGGTGATTACCGCGGTCTCCATTCACGACGTGCTCGAAGGGACACTAAAGCTGATGGGCAACGAGATCTCGCTCGCCGGCGTAGAAACGCACTTTGAGGTCACTCCCGACCTGCCTCAGGTGAGCGGTAACCCGCGTAACCTGCAGCAAGTCTTCCTGAACCTTTTCTTGAACGCCATACAGGCAATGCCCAAGGGGGGCGAGCTCAAGATTGAAGCGGCGCGCGACGACGGCTTCATCCGAGTTTCGGTCCGAGACACCGGGGTGGGCATCCCCGAGGAAGATCTCGAGAAGGTTTTCGAGCCTTTCTTCACGACCAAGGAAGCCGGGGAGGGCACCGGCCTGGGCCTCTCGGTAAGCTACAGCATTATCGAAAAGCAAGGAGGTAAACTCGAAGTGGAGAGCGGGACCGGCAAGGGGACGACTTTCTTCGTTTCCCTCCCTATCAGGTCGGAGACTCCGTGAGGGGGGAGGATGTTTAACATCTATCTTCCCGTGGCGGGGAAGGCGATCAACCTGTTCCTTCTTCTGGGCCTTGGAGGTCTGGTGGGTTTGCTCTCGGGTCTCTTCGGTATGGGCGGCGGTTTCCTCCTGACCCCGCTTCTGATCATGATTGGGATCCCCCCGACAGTCGCCGCCGCCTCGGACTCCAACCAAATCGTGGCCGCGGCCTCCTCCGGTTCGTTCGCCCACTCACGCTCCGGCAACGTGGACTACAAGATGGGTTTCCTTCTGCTCGCCGGTGGAGTGGTGGGAGGAACGGTCGGAGTGCAGCTTATCAAGATCTTGCGGGCCACCGGCCAGGCCGGCTTTGTCATCCGGTTGACCTATGTGGCCATGCTGGCTTTCGTCGGCACATACATGTTCTACGATAGTGTTCGCGGCCTTCGTGCCGTCAAGGCTGAAGCACCCGCGCGAACGGAGCGGGGGAAGGTCCGCAAACCATCCTTCTATGCCCGGTTGGTTAAGGCTCTTCCTTACCAGACGGAGTTCGAGCGCTCCGGCGTCCGGATCTCTATACTCATGCCGCTGGGGCTGGGCTCCCTCGTTGGCATTCTGGCGGCTATCATGGGTGTGGGAGGTGGCTTCATTATGGTTCCGGTCATGGTCTACCTCCTCCGCATGCCCATGCATGTCGTGGTGGGTACGAGCTTGTTCCAGATCCTGTTTACCTGCATCAATGTCACCGTGCTTCAAGCTTATCTAAACCATACCGTGGATTTCCAGCTCGCCTTGATCCTGCTCCTGGGATCTACCTCCGGCGCCCAGATTGGCGCCCAAATCAGCAAGAAGCTGAAAGCGGATCAGCTCAAGATCATGATGGCCTGCATCATTCTTACGGTCATGGTAGTCATGGTACTGGGGCTGGTCCTTCGCCCCACCAGTCTGCTCGTCTACAAAGGAGGTCACTGATCATCTTGTCGCATGGAACGGCCCTAAGACTCGCGGGCTGCTGGTTGTTGGCCTGTTTAGCAAGCGGCGCCAGCCGGGAGAAGATCGATCTGACCTTAGAGCCTGCTGAAGTGGAGATCGGAATCTTCTACAACGGGGTACAACTGATTGTATCTGCAGAAGTAGAACCAGGCGTCGAGGTCGCGGTGTTGATGACCGGCCCCTGGTCGGAGCTCAGAATGCGCAAGAAAGAGCGGCTTTGGGGACTGTTCTGGGCTCCTTCCGGTGAGGTGGAATTTGAGAATGTGCCAAGCCTGTACCTTCTGCGTACCTCTGCCGAGCTGCGCGAGCTGGCCTCGGAAGACGAGCTCAGAGAGCTCGGCCTGGGATATGAAGCACTGCGATCCCCCATCGAGGAAGGTCCTGGAGAGAACCTGTTCCAGGAGCTCGTCCGTTTGAAAGAGTCCGAAGGCCTGTTCTCTTTCTCAGCAATGGCAGCGCGTCTGGAGAGCCGGCCGGGGGGCGAACGGCAAGAGGTCAGGGTGACGTTGCCGGTTCCCGCCAACGCACCCGCAGCAACATACCGCGTCCAGCTTCTCGGTTTCAGCGACAAGCGGCTCGTGACCCGGGGCGAGGCCGCCTTTGATCTGAGGCAAACGAGAGTCACCGCTTTCGTATCTTCACTGGCGCGTGAGCACGGCTTGCTCTACGGATTGCTGGCGGTGGTGGCGGCCCTTGCCGCCGGTTTGGGCGTTGGGTTGCTATTCGGCCCTGCCAAGAAACACTGAGGTTTTACTCTCCATGGACGGTTGGTGGAGTCGCTGGGTCGGACGACGACGGGGTAAAAACATCGAGTTTCTCCGCAGGCGATACGAGCGTTTCCAGCACCTCATCGATGGAAACAACCGTGTCCTCGATCTGATTGCGGACGCCGGTGAAAAATCCGGGGGCGACTACCTTTTCGACCAACAGTATGTGGAGTGGTTGGTGGCCGAGCTCGAGCAAGCGGTCAGCGGTGTCGTCTACGACCTCAACGCGATGACTGATGGGCGCCACATCAAATTAGTGGCAGCTTTTGAGAACATCCGAAACAAGGTACATGCCACGCTCTCGCCGACCGCAGCCGCGGAGTCCGAGCTGGTGATCCCCGTCGCGGAGATCGATATGGACGTTGCCGATACGGTCGGCGACAAAATGGCGTCGCTCGGTGAGATCCGGCGCAGGCTCGATTTGCCCGTTCCTGACGGCTTCATTGTCTCGGCCTCCGCCTGCCGACGTCACTTTCGAAATAAGGGATTGGCTCCGCTCATTGCGGCTCACGCCGGGGAGTTGACGAACGGTGCCGGGGTGGAAGAGACTGCGACTCGGCTTCGTGAGATCGTCCTGCACAGGCCCATAGACGGAGCCGTCGCTCTGATGCTCAAAAGGGAGATCAAAAAGCCGGATCGGGTCGGGTGGATGTACGCGGTTCGCAGCAGTGCCCTGGGCGAGGACGGTGAGCACAGCTTCGCCGGCCAGCACCAGACGCTCTTGAATATCCGAGAGCCGGACGTCTTGAACGCCTACCGCGAGGTTTTGGCAAGTCTTTTCTCAACCGAGGCCTTGCGCTACCGACTCCACAAAGGCATTCCAGTAGCCGACGCTCTGATGGCGGTAGGCTTTTTGGCTATGGTGCCGGCTCGCGCCAGCGGCGTTGCCCACACCCTCGACCCGGCGGCGCCGCAAAAGGACATCGTGATCGTCTCAGCCGCTTACGGACTTGGCCCGACCGTGGTGCAGGGACTCGGCCCGGCGGATCGTTTCGAGCTTTCTCGTGACCCCATCCCTCGGGTCCTATCCCGTAGGATTGCCCGGAAGGAGGCCCATCGCGTACCTCGTTACGAGGGAGGTACCGAAATGGCGCCGGTACCGGCGTCCGATCAAGCTGTCGCCTGCATCTCGGATGAAGAGCTCTCCACCTTAGCGGGGATGGCGCTGCGAATCGAAAGGCATGCGGGGCATTACCGGGAGATCGAATGGGCCATCGACCGGGGCGGCCGAATTGTCATCCTGCAATCACGCGCCCTTCGAGTGAGCGAACATCTCGCCCGTGAGGACGCCGAAGGAAAGGAGCTTTCCCGACTCCTTGCCGACCGCCCGGTTGTTTTCCGGGACAAGGGAGTGATTGCCTGTGGAGGCGTCGGCGCCGGGCCGGTGGTGGTGGTCCGGACCGCCGAGGACGTTCGTAACTTCCCGCAGGCCGGCGTTCTGGTGGCTCATAGCGCCTCGCCGCAGTACTCCTCGGTTCTGGCTAGGGCCAATGCGGCCATCACGAGTGTGGGATCGTCAACCGGGCACCTGGCAGTGGTTGCTCGTGAGTTCCGCGTGCCCATGCTGGTTGACGTTCGCGAGGCCACGGAGGTACTCCGGTCGGGAATGGAGGTTACGGTAGACGCGGAGCAAAACGTGGTCTATGAGGGTGTGGTTCGGGAGCTGCTTCGCTACCAACTTTCGACTCAGCCCAGGGAAGTCGAGTTCGAGGAGTTCCGGGTTCTCCGCCGCTTGTTGAGAAGGATCACGCCTTTGAACCTGAGCGATCCGGACGCCGAAAACTTCCTGGCTCGTTCGTGCTCGACCTACCACGACGTGATCCGCTTCGCCCATGAAATGGCGGTGCGCGAGCTTGTGGACATGCCCGGTCTGGCTTCCGGAGACCGAAAACGCTTCGTTGGACGTTTGAAGCTCGATATTACGCTGGACCTCGATATTCTCGACATCCGTGGCGGCATTGCTCTGGGGGGCGAAGAGCCGCTGGTGGAACCGGACAAGGTTCGATCGGTGCCGCTCACTGCTTTGCTCAAAGGATTGTTGTCTCCCGGTGCATGGCGCACCGAGCCGGTGGATATGGATGCGGAGAGCTTTCTCGCGAGCGCCACCAGGACTGCATCCTTCGCCGTGACGAACACGAGCCCGGTCCGTCCCAACTTGGCAGTCATCACCAAAGATTATATGAACCTCCACCTTCTCCTCGGATACCACTTCAACATGGTGGACTGCCACCTGTCCGATAATCCGACCGCGAACTACATCTACTTTCGGTTCACCGGCGGAGTTACCGATATTACCAGACGCTCCCGACGGGCCCGGGCCATCGCCGCCATCTTGCAGGAGCACGACTTTGGAGTGGAGGTCAAAGGTGACCTGGTGATCGGACGGCTGCGAAACGTCGGAAGGGAGCTCATGCAAGAAAGACTAGAAATGCTGGGAAGGCTCATTGGATTCACTCGACAGCTCGATGTTCTGATGCGCGATGAGGGCGCCGTCCAAGAGCGAACACGGGAGTTCATTGGGAGAGATCCTATCTCGTTCAACATAATTTCAGAAGATGTAGAGGCGTTTGAAGGAGGCGACGATGGATGAGACGCAGGTGATGGTCGTGGATGACGAGGAGATCGTCTGTGACCGGCTCAAAGGCCACCTCGAAAAAAACGGTTTCATGGTGGAGACTTTCACCGACAGCAAGAAAGCTCTCGAAGCCCTCGAGGAGAAACGCTACCACGTGGTAGTGACGGACTTGAAAATGGCGGGTGCTTCCGGCTTGGATGTTCTCCATAACGTTCGGGACCGAGGCTACCCAACCCAGGTGATCATCATCACTGGATATGCTTCCTTCGAAGCGGCGCGGGAAGCCGAGGCAGTGGGAACCTACGACTTCATAACCAAGCCCTTCGAGCTCAAGGATCTCACCAAGCTGGTCAAAAGCGCCGCGAAGCGATCCAAGCAGGGCGTAGGTCCGTCGGGCAGGGAGGGTTGAGTGTCCGTGGGACAAAAAGCCGAGATCTTGATTCTGGACGACGAGCCCATCGTTTGTGATCGACTGAAGCCGGCTCTGCAGAAGTGCGGTTACAGCGTGGACACCTTCACTGATAGCCAGCAGGCCATCGACCAACTCGCACGAAAGCGATATGACATGCTGATCACCGACCTGAAAATGGCCGGCCCCTCGGGCCTGGAGGTGCTCAGGTTCGTCAAGGAGCAGGCGCCCTCCACTCGAGTCATCGTCATCACCGGATACGCCACCGCCGAGCAGGCCCGGGAGTCGATGAATAGCGGAGCGGTTGATTTCATCGCCAAGCCGTTCCGGATCAGCAAACTCCGTGAGTTGATTTCACGCACTTTGGAACAGCGCGAGGAGTAAACGGTCCTCCGGACTCGACGTTGTCGGGAAATACGAGCGCCGAAGGCCACCAGTCCTCGACCCGTCGTCAGACCGTATAGTCGGGCGCGTCCAGGCCTTTCCGATTCACCTCACCTACCCGTAGCCCAGCCCTATTCCGACTGCGCCGCTCGCGCCGCTTTGACCACAATGGCGCGAATCTCCTCGGCGTTAAAAGGCTTGGCGATGAAGTCAAACGCACCGCGTTCCATGGCTCTGCGAGCCATTTCCATCATGGCGAAGGCGGTCATGATGATCACCTTGGTGCGAGGTGAGCGATCCTTCACGTGCTCGAGCACCTGAATCCCATCGACGTCACCCATCACCACATCGGTGACCACGATATCGAATGTCTTTTCGTCGAGCCTCCGCAAGGCGTCTTCGGGGTTATCGAACACTTCCACCGCACAGCCGATCTTACCCAGGGCCATTCGGAGAGATTTGATGACGATGGGCTCATCATCGAGAACCAGAACTTCTGTGCCGTCACATTCACTATTGGACATACGGCCTCCTCAGCGTAGGCCTCCGGCGATTCGTCCGAAGGAATCATCCACCGCCTCGACCTCCAGGCTCTTCACACCTTCCAGTGTGGCGGCCTGCTGCCGCATCTCAGCCAGTTTCTTGCTTCCGCCCCCGGCCCGAGTTTTAATCCGGACATTGCCATTATCGGCTTCCACCACCAGATCCGGATCGTGATCGATCAGACCGGCTCGGATACGGAGGGAGAGCTCGAGGTTCTCCATGCATCTCACCGAGTAGGTCATAGGCTGGTACCGTTTGAGCTTCACCGTGCTGGCGATGATTTCCACCGCGGTGCCGGCATCCACCTGCGAAGTGTTGATCACCAAGTCGAAGAGATTGGCGTCATCGTCATCCACATTGAAGACCAGCCTGGAGAGAGCCACCCGCTGCTTGTCTTCTCGAAGTAGGGCCTTTTCCACTTCGCCGGCGGAGGCTACTCCCTCACGCTTGGCTTTGGCGGCCACCCTGTCTTCGCGCTGAGCGAAGATCCGCACCTTCAGAACATGGGAAACACCGGGGATTAGAATATGCCCGAAGGGACCGTGGTAGACCAGGTTGTCGCTGAGCATGCGTTTCGCGAGAGCCGCCGCCACATAGGCAATCGCGCGCTTTCTTGCGACATTCGAAATGCCGAAGAAGGACGGCGGATCCCGCAAAGCGCGCACCAACTTCGCTTCCGGGACTCCCGATTGCGCGGCCGCATCCTGGAATACATCCTGCTCAACACTCTCGTATCCCAAGTGGGTAGCCAGGTTGTGGGCGATGGCCCGTCCGGATGTGTAGGAAAGCCTGGAAATGGTAATGCAGGGCATACCTAGGTTACTCCACTAGCAGCTTGGCTCTTTTCCAAGCTTTTCGCTTCTCCGCCGGAGGTCGAAATCTCCGATGGAATCGTGGTTACCGGCAAGAGCACGGTGAAGGTGGAGCCCTCTCCGAGCTTGCTCGAAACCAAAAGGTATCCACCGAGCTTGCGGACGATCCCGCGTGAGACCGAAAGACCCAGGCCGGTGCCCTTACCTTTTGGTTTGGTCGTAAAGAAAGGATCGAAGATCTGTCTCAGGGTGTGCTCGGGAATTCCCGGACCGTTATCGCTAATGTCCACCGCAAGGAATCCTTCTCTCAGGTCGGTAGCGACCTCGAGCCCGATATGGCCCTTTTCCGGCAGCACATCGATGGCGTTCAAGATCAAGTTCATGAACACTTGACTCAGGAGCTGGTAGTCCCCATGCACCGCCGGTAAGACGTCGGGAAACTCCATGGTCAGACGGATCTTCTTTACGCGAAGCTGATTCCGAAGCAGCTCGGTGGTTTCCTCCATGAGCTTTCTGACATCGAGAGGCTCCACCCGGGTCTCGCTTTCTCGGGCAAAGTCCAGCAGGTTGCGCACCGTTTTCTTAGACCGCTCCGCTTGGCTGATGACGTCCTGCAGCATCTCTTGCTTCTCCGCCTCGTCCAGATCGTCAAACTCTTCGGCCAGAAGAGAAGCGGTGAGCAGTATATTGTTCAATGGATTGTTCAGCTCGTGGGCAACTCCGGCAACCAGGGTTCCCATGGCCCGGAGCTTGTGGGATTCCACCAGAATGCGGTGCTGACGATCCAGCTCTCGAACCATGCGGTTGATCACCAAAGCCAGCTCGGAAAACTCGTCCCGGTACTTCCGGGTTGGGGTGATAGGGGTGAAGTCTCCGGCGCCTATGCGTCGGGTGTACTGCATGAAACGCGACAGAGTACCGAGGAACCGGCGCAAGAAGAAGCTGATCACCAGCACCATGAGCAGAAACAGCACGCTGAGGAAGATGAACGGCATCCGCCGCGCCAGAGAAAGCATGGAATGGACGAGCTGCCTTTCTTTATTGACGAAGTCCATGGCCAGAAGCACCATTTCGGCGCCGTGGTCCCGCAACTCCACCTCGACTCTGGCCCGCTCGTCAGCGCTTGACGCTCCACCCAGCTCATCCAGCAGCCGCAGATAGTCGGCAACATGCCGGTTCATGGTACGGAGTGAGGCCTCATCCACCACACCGAGAAACCGTTCGGCGTACTGTATCGTCAGCTGCTGGGCGTTGCGGGCGTGCTCCAGCGCGTCATCCAGGTTGGTCCCGTAAAGCAGGTAGTTTTTCTCGAACCGACGTGCTTGTTGAATCTCGGCGGTGTAGTCGTCGGCCACCTCGAGAAAGAGGATCCTCTCGTGGACATCGGCCAGGATGGCGATCGACCACAGAGTAACCCCTAGACACAGGAGGAAGAACAAGGCGAAAGCGAGAATCAGCTGCATCCGGACACTGAAGGTCGGCCGCTGTTTGAGCGCCCGATCTGCTGCATCTTCGAACTTCTCGTCTTCGCTGGCGAAGCCCTCGGAAGTGAGGACGGATTCCAAAGTAGGAGCCTCGAGCTCCTTCTGAGTATTGCCGTCACCCGGAATCACCACTGCTTATGCCTTTACTGCTTTTTCTCCAGTTCTCGAGCCGCCTTTTCGATCATGGAGCGCAAATCCTTGGGCTGGAAGGGCTTGGCCAGAACGTCGTAGGCACCTTTAGCCAGCGCCTCACGCGCGAGCTCCACGGTAGCATAGCCGGTGATGAGAATCGTCTTGGTCCGGGAGGAGCTCTGTTGCACCGCCGCCAGGACCTCCAGTCCGTCGGCGTCGTCCATACGAACGTCGCTCACCACGATGTCAAACTTCTTCTCCTTCAGTCTTTGGATCGCAGACTGTCCGGACTCGAAGATCTCCACCTGGCACCCGTGCTTCTCCAAAGCGGCCTTGAGTCGCTTGCCCACGATGGGCTCATCGTCGACAACCAACAGTTCTAATGGATTCGCCATCAATTATCCCCTCAGCTAGACAGCGCCGGACGGGTTGCCACCAGCGAGGCGCGGACCTTTTGCCGTTTCAGGTAAGCTCGGATAACAAAAAACAGAATGATCAAGGCTCCTAGGATGCCGCTCGAAAAAAGCACAACTTTGCTGGCCATGTTGATGTAGGCGTCCAGTGAAGGGGCGAAATCCAGGTAGCCTAGCTGGCGCAGATAAACCGGTATGGCGATGAAACGACTCATGACGCAAAGTAAGATGATGATCGAGGTTGCCAAACGTATGATTACCTCGCGAACCACTTTAGTGCCGTAAACGCCGAGATGAATCCCGCACAACGAGCCGAGGTAGAGCAGCAGGGTCAAGCGTAAGTCGACCATTCCCTGAAACCCATAGTTGAGCGCTCCCCAGCCTCCCATGAACATAGCAAGAAACAGCTCGGTTCCCGCCGCCACTTGAGCCGGCACTCCGAAAACGTAGATCATGGAGGGAACCCCGATGAACCCCCCGACGCCAATGGTACCGGCCAGATAACCGGTGGCCAGGCCGCAGATCAAGATGACCCAGAGGGATACGTGAACATCGGCGACCGGGAAGTAAATCACCGGAGGAAGTCGCAGCCGGTTGAGAAACTCGACAATCTTGCGAGAGGGTCGAGAGTCTTCCGCCTTCCGCGACTTGATGATGTCGCGCAGCATGGAAACAGCGACGACCGCGAGGACGAGCACAAATATCAAGCTGATATAGAGGTTGGAGGCGGCGGCCGCCTCGACCTCCGATTGTCCTTCCCCACGCGTGAACATGAGCTTCATGATAGAGACGGCGATATTGATGCCGACGGCGGCGGTGGCAAGCATGAAGAAGGCTAACCTCTTGTCCACGTGCCCCATTTCACCGTGCCGTTTTTGGCCGATCATGGCCTTGCCGAACTTGTGAGTGATGTTGCTCGCGACCGAGATGGCGCCCGGAACTCCCAGGTTCATCATTCCCGGGGTCATGAAGAAAGCCCCGCCGGAGCCGATGAATCCACTCAAAATCCCGCCGATGAATCCGAGGATCACGATCTGGATTGCCGCGGCCCAATCGAGTTGAATGAACTGTCCTCCGGGTAACAAGAACTCCGGCATCCGTCACCTCCCGAGAGCCAACGGCTCCAAGGTAAACAATTTCAACCCTCCGCCTCGCTCACTCGAACTTGACGAGTCTGAGAACCAGACGCCAGAAATTGCCGTAGATGTAAGCGAAGAAGGGAACGAAAGCAAAAAGACAAACCATGGCGAGGAGTCGCTGCGCTCTTCCTTCTCGGGTCAGAAAGCTTAGAACCTCGGCTTGGTGAGTGATGACGAAGTAAAACAACACAAACGCCGTGACGCCAAATGCGAGGAGTCGCAGCCACTCCCGGGGTCCGAAAAGATACTGGGCCTTCAACTCGTCGGCCCCAATGACCGGTACACGGAGATTGTCGGCAAGATAAGTCATGAGATCTTGCGACATGCGTTTGCGCGCCGACTCTACCTTGGACAAGAACACATCGCCTACCACAATGAGGCTGTAAGGAACGGAGCGGTCCAGAGAGTGGAGCAGTTCCTGAGCCCCGCCCCGAATGAGTCGGGTGCCTCCGGAGCGCCCGGCAGCGACGAGACGTCCGATGGTCTCCTTCAACTCTTCGTCCTGATAATCCTCCGCCACCGGCGCATCGTCCAAGATCCCTCCATGGTCTTCTGACCGAGCAGCCTCCGCCGCCTTGGCAGGCTCCCCAGGCGGCATCTGCTCTTGCTCCGTCCCGCCTTCTACAAGGCGGACCACCTCTACGGCAGCGTTCCACTTTCCGGCAATCTCCAACACCTGGGACAGAGAAGCACTTTGCGGATTGAAGTGCTGCTGAATCCACAATAGGTTCGTGGTCGCCATGGTACAGACAATTTCGTCGACACCCTCCAATTTCTGGAGAATCTCGGGTATGTTCTGCACCAACCGCTCGTCCTGAGGGCGGTAGGTGACCGAAACCCGACCAGGCTGCGCAAGTACCTGAACATTCATCTCCCGGGTTCTTGAATCGGCACCGATCGCCAGGCGAGCCCTTGATGCCACGTCGAGATCCAAGAGACTCTGGCGGCTGGCGGGTGTCGCCTGGAACTCGGGAAGCTGCGCCATGGAGACCATGCCGGCGGCCACATTATCGACATTCATGTGGGAGAAGTTCACGACCACGTCGTAGTAAGCAGGATTGTCCCAATCGACGTTGTACATCACCCGCACCCAGCGATGAATGTCCTCGTCGACCTGCTGGTTGTAACGCCTCGCCTTGTCGCGGTCGAGACCCAGGCGAGCCATTGTCGAAGAAATCCTTCCTTCTTCGTCCATGATGGCCCGAACGCGCAGCACGTGAGAGACCCCGGGAAGGACGAACTGACCAATTCTCCCGTGATACACGAGGCTGGACTTGAGGGCCCGCTCACAGATCGTGGCGGTAACGAAGGCCTTGAATTTCTCTTTTTCGATGGCCAAGGCCTCGTTCAAAGGCCTTCGGCGAACCATTGCCATCTCGAGTTTTCCGACTGGAATTCCGGAGCCGGTGGCGGCATCGGTCAGTTCTTCACGAGCCAGGCAATCGTAACCGAGCTTTGCGGCAAGTTTCTCGGCGAGTTCCTTACCGCCGACGTAAGTACCGCGGGACACACAAATGATCTGCATGGCATCCCCCTAGACGTGGGACCGGCAAGTAGCGATGTCGGATGCAGCTTAAAGGCAGGTTCAACTCTTGTCAACCAGAGGGCAGCTTGATCACCCGATCGGCCAGGCCTTTCTCACCCAGCACCACACTCATCTGGGTGTTACATCCTCCGGCGAAAAAATCCTCCGAAGCCGGAGGATTCTAAATATTTAAAACCCCGACGAAGTCGGGCACATTTTTGCTTGT
>SDBT01012896.1_pt1 | contig 13411 bp, 13 predicted proteins | sample 2277101 | NCBI WGS metagenome assembly SDBT01 (sample SAMN10404973, study PRJNA504765) | marine sediment metagenome | isolation source: marine sediment core GS10_PC15, 103 cmbsf | place: Arctic Ocean: Southern Knipovich Ridge | collected 2010 | reverse complement strand
CCTCTTGAAGTAATTCATGAGCTTCTACGAAAGTTCATAGAAATATGGAAGCAAAGACATTTTCCATCCGTTGTTGGTGAGGTCGTGGCGTTTCAAACACCTGGCATTATATTAATCCGCCAAAAAGGTACAGAGAATATCCCGCTTGGTACACCATTACTTATAAGAGACCCACATGCCCCGCCCAAAGTGGGAATTGTGTTAGACTATACAGGGAGAGACGAGGGCATGTTATTGCGCGCTCTTGAACCAGATACACAAATCATACCCGATGTTTGCCTCCTTCGTTCAAAGACCTTACCTGATGGTGCGGTAGTAAGACTTGACAACGATCCATCCGTGCAGCAATGCGAAGTAGTATCTGATATTGTTAGCCGTTCAAAAGAACTGATTGGCATTGTCGCAACGGAAACTTCTATTGGACGACTGTATTTTGAAGTTGTTCAGGATAGGGGCATAGAAGAGGGCCGACTTGTTGAAACTATTGTTGGCGGGCGTTCCGTCTTATATCAAGTTATAGATGGTCTAACTAAGGAAGAAACTGTTCATCAGAAAAACAAATATGGGTATGCGCGTGCTCAAGCTCAAAAAATTGGGAGATGGGACGAACAAGAAAAGAAATTTAAGCATGTTGCTTGGATACCGCAACTCCATGCCCCCGTTTTCCTAAAATCAACAGAAGGTTTCATTCCCAATGCTGATGTAATAGGACATTTTCCTAAAACGAATTATACTGTAAGCATAAAAAGTATCCATGATCTCGTAACACATAACACGGCTATACTTGGAATCCTTGGCGTGGGTAAGTCAATGCTTGGAATCGAACTTGTGGAAAGAATGATTACCGAAGGCATTAAGGTTATATGTTTGGATTTGACAAATCAATATGCCAAAGAGTTAGTTGCATTTTATGATAGTTCAGCAGAAGATAATATTCTGAAAGGGCTTAATGCAATTGGCAAGCAAGGCAAAACAAACGTCAAACAGAATGTAGAAGAAGGTGGCTCGATGAACGAATTCTCAGTAAAAATGCAAGAGGTTATGACGTCCTTTATAACCTCTAACTCTGAAAAGCTTAAGATTTTTAATCCAGGATATTTTGAAGTCTGGCGACAGGACAGCAAGCATTATGATTGGAAAGCTTCCATGGCTTCGCTTACACCAACAGAAATAACAAGAATTATTACAGAATCTGTTCTAAATATTTTACAACAAAAGGGCATGGCCGAAAATAATTTGGCGCGCGTCTGCCTCGTCTATGAAGAAGCACATTCATTAGTTCCTGAATGGAATTCTGTAGCAACAGAGGGGGATAAAACTGCGACTAATGGTACTGCAAGGGCAATTTTACAAGGGCGAAAGTATGGCCTTGGCTGTTTACTTATTACCCAGCGAACGGCAAATGTCACAAAGACAATCTTAAATCAATGCAATACAATATTTGCCATGAGGTCATTTGATGAAACTGGAAAGAAATTTCTTGCCGACTATCTTGGTCAAGACTATGCAGAGAAGTTGCCTTTACTACGTGAAAGACATGCCATTTTCTTCGGTAAAGCATCATCATGTGAGAATCCGGTTTCGATTAGATTGAATGACCGGGATAAATTCTTAGAAGCATTCCGCGAAAAACATCCACCGCCTGATTTATCAGAAACGTCTGATGACAAGGATGTGGCTAAACCACAATAATGTAAAAGTCCCCCGCATCGGGGAAAGAAAAGGGGTTAGACGCTTTTTTTGAATAATATAAAGATAAATCCGGCAAACTTGTAAACCTTACAAATGTAAGGAAATAATAGTAGCAAGAAACCTAAAACATGTTTAAGACCGTTAATAATAGAGTGTGGGCGTTTGATGCTGAATGGATACCCGATCCATTAGCAGGCAAGATGCTTTACAAACTCCCGGATGACATGGAAGATTCTGAAGTTATGCAGCGTATGTGGCAAGAGGGAGGAGCAACTCAAGAAGACCCTATGCCATATTTAAAAACTGTAGTGTGCAGGATCGTAACGGTTTCGGCAATAGAAAGACTCGTAGAGAATGGTACAACTAAACTTCACCTGCTTTCTCTGCCTAGAGATGTAAGCGACCCTGAACAAATTTTGGAGAAGAATGTAGTCGGTACATTTTTACAAAAGGTTGGTCAATACAAACCTCAGTTAGTTGGTTTCAATTCAGCCTCTGCCGACTTAAAGGCTTTTATTCAAAGATCCATCGTATTAGGGGTTCAGGCAAAAGGCTTTTGCACTAAATAAAATTGCGCACTAATGGTGCCAGTTGTAAAATGAGTGTTCCTAAGAACTTATGTAAATGTTTTTGATTGCCGGTGGAACCGGCGGAAAGGAACACTCATGGAACGGATTATTATCAAATTGTCACGATAAGTCAAGAGGCGTTTGCATCGCAGAATGATGAAAATCAAAGATGCCAAATTGAAAACACGTTACAAAATCATACTGCACTCGGCCCAGAGACACAGCAGGCGAGCCATCGCGAAGATGCTGTTGTGTTCGCCCACCACAGTGGATAGAGTTCGCGGACGGTTTTGGCGAGAAGGAGAAGAAGGTCTCTTCGACAAGCGAGGCGACAACGGGCAGGCCAAGGTCAACGAAGATTACATACTGGCTTTGCTCAAAGCTGCTAAAGGCAGTCCGCCGGATTATGGCTATCGGCGTCCTACATGGACACAGGAATTGTTGATCAAGGTTTTATATGAACAGACAACTATCACAATCTCGGCCAGTACGATGTGTCGTCTGCTTCGTCGTCTTGGTATCAGACGCGGCATGCCCAAACCCATTGTAGGTTGCCCATGGTCGTCGAAGGCCCGTAAACGCCGTCTGCGACTCATTCGCAGGCTTATTGAAACATTGCCTGAAGATGAAGTCGTCCTTTACGAGGATGAAGTTGACATCCATTTGAATCCGAAGATAGGGCCGGACTATATGCTGTCCGGCCAACAGAAGATGGTGATGACACCGGGACAAAATGTAAAGCATTATTTGGCCGGTGCTTTTGACATTGAGACCGGAAAAATTATCTGGGTCCAAAGCAATCGCAAACGCAGCGCCTTGTTCATTGACCTGCTTAAGAAACTTGCCCGTGAGTATACTGACAAAACAGTCATTCACTTGATTGTTGACAATTATGTGATTCATACCAGCAAGATCACGCAAAAGGCCGTCGAGCAACTTGCGGGAAGGATTTTGCTTCACTTCCTTCCGCCGTATTGCCCCGACGACAATAAGATTGAAAGATGTGTATGGCGTGAGCTTCATGCCAACGTAACGAGAAATCACAAGTGCAAAACGATGGATGGACTACTTCGGCAAGTGCGGGCTTATCTCGCAAAAAGAAACCGCCAGGCAGCAGCCAAACGAAAAAGAAAGGCCGCTTAGGCCGGCACAATAATCATGAAATGTTATTTAGACCGAATAAGCCCTGGGAAGGTGAGGATTATTTTGATAGCCGTAACAGTGAAGCTAGTGTTGATTTAAAAGATGTCATAGGTGGATGGGGAAAGGCTACACCTTCACTAAACGAAATAGCAACATTGTCTGGCATACCGGGCAAAATGGACGTTGATGGCCAGCGGGTTGCAAACCTTTGGCTGGATGGCAAGTTGGATGAAATTCTTGCTTACAACGAGTTCGACGCTTTTACTACTTATCTTGTATGGCTAAGGACAGCCTATTTTGGCGGCCATTTTTCCAGCGAAGAATATCAAAAGGAACAATCCCTTGTTCGTGACTTGATTGCCCATGAAATTAAAAATGGCAAGCAGCACCTTGATCGTTACTTAGTCGAATGGGATCGTCTCAGTAATATGATTCAAGAACATTAAAAAATACAAAACTAAATCTGGCAACCTTGTAAAGCTTACAAATATAAGGAAGAAAGCTTAAAGGGATAATACATGGTTTTTGAAAATACATTCGATGTTGGGAACATTTTAACATTAGTAGTAATTTGCATAGCCTTATTTGGCCCTGGCATTAGAAAATTGTTTATTGACAGATCTAAACTAAGGCACATAAAACCTACAATACTATCAAGTCTTGAACAATTAAAAATGGATCTAAAGCGGATAGTTGAAGAACGGAACAATAACGCCGTCGATATAATTAATTTTAATAAAACCTCTTATTGTGAAATATCAAATTATTACTTCTTGTTTTCTGATATTCTTATCCCTAATGCTGAACAAATTAAATTATCAAATTATCCCAAAACAATTGATTTCTTTAACCATTATAAGATAAACATGGATACTTTAGAAGCCAGGAAAGACGATGATGGTGCAAGCTCACTCACTAGAGCAACTGTTGATTTACTCATGCAAAGATTAGAAAACGCTATTAATGAATTTCAATACACTTTAAGCACTAAAAAAAAATTAAAAAAAGGCCGGGAATTATGGAAGAGAATAAAACAGCACAAGAAGTCAACCTTAACGAAGATCAGCGTATGGCTATAGAAAATATGCACAAAATATTCCTTGAAGCACTAAGGCATAGAGAACAGGAAATCCTTCGTTTTCTTGCGATTTTAGCTCCTGCCTTGGGTGGTTTTATCTGGCTACTTAAGGTATATTCTAAGGATGATGCGGAGCCTGTTGTTTTTATTGCCGGGACTTTGGGCGTGTTATTTCTTCTTGCGATAGGTGCGGTGTACTCTCTTGCTTTAGGCTATAACTTTCGAACGATCATACGCCAGCTTGCAACATTAGAATCGGAAAAATGCTTAAACATTGACAAGTACATTCTTAGCTCTTGGCCACGGGGAACTGAAAATTTCAAGAAATTTCTTTTTAAAAAAATGCAAAAAATCCCGTGGTGTAGCCCTCCAGAAATAATCAGAACATTTTGGTGGGCTTTTAATATAGGAATAATTGGTGTGACGATTGTTGGTTGTTATATGTGCCCTATGATGGGGAAATTGGCCATCTTTCTTTTTGGGATGACATGCATTGTTACTAGCATGTACTTTCCCTATCATTATGGAAAGAAAACACACGAGGCTTGCGATCAAGAGATTGAAAATGCTAAATAGGACTAGATCGGGACAGGCACTAATAAAATATGGTAAAAAACCGGTCAGGATATTTTTGAAAAAAGACAGAACCGGCAACCTTGTAAAACTCGCAAAACTCAGAAAATAGAAATAACACTTTGAGATGGCTTGCAAAGAATAGACTGTCAAGCCACATCTTCACCCGTTGGTTTCCAACAATTAGCCGTAAATAGGACGAATGTTCAGCTTTAAACCTTTCACTGGGTTCGAGATGTTGTATCCTTTCTTTTCTCCACTATTCTTTGCCACCTGTCCTCCAGATTTTCTTTCACCGTTATCCTGGCTATTGTCTTCCTTTCTACCAGTCGTTCCATCCTTGTCCTGCATGTTTTACCTCCCTAGGTATACAAACGAAAATATGCACTACTCTTAATACCTTCAAATTTTACAATTTTTACATTAGCCTTTTTGAGAACATCCCACGATTCTTTCATTGTATATGGCTCTGCATAATACACTGTTCCTATACCCGCCGCAACAATCTTATTTGCACATAGATTACAGGGAAACGTTGTCGTGTAAAGAACTAATTTGCCGTTATCTCCTCTTCCAATGCCCGGCAGCCCAAGAATCGCGTTTTCTTCCGCATGTAACGCTCTGCACATATCTAAAAGTTTCCCAGGTGCATCCTCCTCGCCGGGCAAGAAAGTACTAAAAACCTTACATTCACATCCCTCGCACTCATAAGAAGCAAGTATCTCACTATTACAATCCTCATTTTCACACTGTAATTTTCTGGCCTTGTTTGGCATACTGCAAAGAGGGCAAATAATTTCTTCAGGTATCTGTTTACCACAACTTGGGCAAAACTTTAACTTTGATGCATGCTCTTCCTGTAAATGATCTCGATAGCACTTACCATACTCCCTGAAAACACACGGAATACCCGCAGGTACATCATTATAACCCACAGATACCACCTGAACCCGTTCGTTTCTACCTTCTGGCATTTCGTCAATCCCCGAGCCTGAACCTCCTAACTTGCAACTATACGCGAGAACAGCCCCCACTTTTCTCTGAATACAGCTTGATCGTTTGCTTACGCAATAAGCCATGGTCATGAGCGTCTCTTCCGTTCTTGGTGGTCTGTCATGCGCTCGTTTCCCCTCTCGCACTTTCCGCATCGGATATATGTAATCTTCTACGAACTTGTTAAAAAATCCTCTCCTATCAATTTCCCTTGCCTTTGGGAATACTCTTTCATTGTTAATTATAATATCCGCCAGATAATTGCACTTCTTTATCTGTTGACCATTAGGAATGTCCTCCTCCTCGTCTCGTTTGTCAGCTTCTAAAAATTCTTTCTCATCCTTCAATCTTGGATAACATGCCGTTTGCCCCACAAGACGTTTCTTACGGATAGATCTTTTAGCATGAACAGAAATAAGATAAAAATTAGCAAATGCCCTTAGGCACTTAACCTCTCCGGTATTTTTAATGCCATCTATAATAATGACGGCATCATCTTCATGAGAAAAGTGGTTTTTACTGTCGTCCGACTCCATCCTTTCTATACATTTTTCGATGAGGATAGATAACCTTTTCTTTTCACCTCGTAATTTATCACCAAGCATTTGAAGGTTTTTAACTGTTGGCTCTATTTTGTTCCTTTGGGCCTCCTCTCTTAAATAATCCGAAACTTTATAATAGTGTCCGTTTTCCTCCAGCGCACTACTAACACCTTCGGCTATGAAACTGCACCCACTGCCTAATGAGCCTGTAAAGCCAAGTATAATACATGATGGATTGAAAGGCCGATTATTAGGTTTTTCTGAATCCTTCTTTTCCATAATTCTCACCAATAGTATTATTTTATACTATTTCAGGCCATTAGTCCAATCATTTATTTTCGTCAACTATAATACTATAAAAAGACTATCAACCAAATTTTAGGGCTACCTTCATCGCCGCATCTAAGTCTCTTTCAGCATATATCTGTATCGTACTAATAATGAATCTTAAAGCCCTTGCTTAACCATTCCCCAGAATACTTGCTTTTACATTCACCTCAACAACTGGGCTATTTGAAATCCCTTGAATTATCTTTTGCATAACACCTTCGGATAGTGGAGGCAAAAGCTCATAACTCTGTGAATGTAATTCTTTCTCTAACTTATCTTTTTCGATTTTTTGGGGACGGTCACAGCATATCAGACAGTTCTTATACAAAGGAGCATAATCTTTTCGGGATAAAGTAATATGGACTTTGTCTCCTCCTTTACAAAACTTATGGGAATGAAAATCTGTTGTGGTACTTGAAAGCACTAATACTGTGTCAGCTTGTGGGTTTATATTAAGAATGAAATAGAAACGCGGATATTGGTCTTTATGGGATGTAATCTTGGCTTTAAAAGCCCCACCTTGGACAAGCACCCCCTTAAACTTTACGTTGTCCGGGAGTTCCATTAAACAAAATCGGCCCAAGCTTCTTGCTCGTCTTTAATCACTTGCAACATGCCTCTCTCCGCTTTGCTGTAGTCTTCGAAAAAGTCCTCGTAGGGTAACGGCCGTCTTTTTTCCTTATCCTTAGGTTCGTTCTTTTTATAAGAGTTTAATTCATGAGTCATATTCCGAAGTTTCCATGGGTCGATATGGCCGTACTGCTGATAAATCTCATCGAGTACATTTAAGTCAGACTCAGACAAAAAATGAGTGTCGGGTGAGGCGTTTGCTACTATGTCATGTGGTTCTCTGACATTCAGAGGAAATCTATCAGACCCAGCCTCCACCTCATCGAGAATATCTAAAACCTCTGAACATACGGGGCCGTGTTCCATCGCGTAATAATTACCACCTGCGATTGGCCGCCCGTACTTAATTAAATGGCTACTGTCTGCGTAGAAAAAAAGCTTGACAAGCTGAAGCTTGTCCATAGCCTTATTGTTTCTGTGGAGTAGCCATAAGATAGCTTGAATAGCTTTGTCACAATTATATGGGAAAACGATTCGCGTCATAGGATTTTTGTATCGCCAACGCATTAACTTCACCAAGTACCTCACTCCACATGGACAACTATTATACACTACTACTATCGGCCATGTCCAGCTAAAAGTTTTATTTTTTCCCTTACCTGCCATATTAGCTCGTAAATGGGTATAATTTTCGCTTTACACCTCTATATTTACAATTCTGAAATCAACTATTGCTTGTGAAATCCTCATATTTCACCAGCTCAGCATCAAGCACCAGCTCAGCATCAAGAAATTCCTTTGCTGCAAGCCCACCAGCCATTATAAGCCTTACTTATAGTGTGTTCAGGACCTCTGTGAACACAAAGACTTCAAAACATCAATCCTCAATAAGCGGGGGGTAAATAACATTATCTTCAGCCCTTGCCGCATCAAACCCCAATTCTATCCGTATCCGTATAGCGGTGGTATGTCAAAATTGATGATGGAAAAAATTGATTTTTTTTCAAATTTATTTTGTCTCTGTTATTCTACAATAGTCAGTTTATGACTTTGGTTGGCATAGCTTGTGTCTCTTAACTTGTTTGTACACACCGTGTTATGTCAGATTTTCTCTTGAACTAATCTTCATTGTGTGGTAATATGAAAGCATGAAGATATTGTAAAAATATAGACCAAAAATTGAGTAGGCACAGGCGGACTGATCACCGCTGAGATGCTGTGAACATCGTCGCCTTTCACAGGGGCACGTTGGGACTTTGAAGTCCTGCGTGCCCCTTTTTTTGGTCTTTTGGAAATAGATATGATTGATGACAAAACAAAGGTTGATAAGAAGTTTGAGCTAATTAGGCAGATCAGCAACTTAGCAGATGGGGTAACCTTAGAGTATATCAAGGGTCTTTCTGAAATCATTTCTGAACCGGAGGCAGATACAAAGGAAAAACAAAATGCGTTCGCTGAAATGGATAAGGTGCTTCGGATAGCGAAGCAATACTCCGACCGGGTGCTGTTGGCTGAGGGTAAGGCCACTGAGAATCTCGGGATGGGCGGGATGCCGATTACGATGATTGTGCGGAAAACGTATCCGGGTAAGGAAGAGGCGGAGAATGCCTGTGATGATTGATATCGATAAATATGTGTTCGATCCCCTGCTGACGGAGAAACAGACGTTGGCATGGGATGCACTGCGCAGGCCGAATATAAAAGAAATCCTCTATGGTGGCGCTAAGGGCGGTGGGAAATCTGTATTCGGGTGCATGTGGAGCTTTCACAAGGCGCTGGAGATTATTAAAAAGTGCGATATATCCCCGCGAAAGCATCCGATACCGGTTGGCTTTATGGGAAGAAAGCGCGGGGTGGACTTTACCAATACCACGTTAGAGACGTGGAAGCGGTTCATACCCGTCAATATGTACGAGATAAAGTCAAAGCCCGCTGAGATAATCATAGCAAACCGTGTGAAGATCCTTACCGGTGGTCTTGATAACAGTGAGATAATCAATAAATTCAACTCGGCGGAATATGCATTCTTCTTTCTCGACCAGGCTGAAGAGATTGATGCCGAGCAGGTTGGTGAGCTTCGCGCGACGTTTCGGCTTATCATTAACGATAAAAAGATACCCGGTAAGGGGCTGTTTACGGCGAATCCTGCACCGTCATTCCTCAAAGATGAGTTTATCCTCAATCCCACACCGGACAGGCTGTTCATCCAGGCGCTGCCTACCGACAACCATTATCTTGGACCCGAGTATATTGAGGTGCTTAAGGATTCGTTTCGGAACAGGCCGGAACTGTTAAAGGCCTATGTCGAGGGAAGCTGGGATTCGTTAAGCGGGTTCGACCAGGTGATTAAGGATTCATGGGTTTGTAATGCCGAGGGGATTAAACTTTATCCGCCGAGAATAAAAAAACTTATTACCTGCGATCCTGCCCGGTACGGTGATGATGAAACGGTTATCTATCTTTTAAAGAATACCGAAATCGCCGAATCGGAAATTTACGGCAAAAAGAGTCTCATGCACACTGCAAATATCCTGCATACCATCAGCCATAAAAATGGAGATTGCCTTATCGTTGTCGATGTATGCGGGATTGGGGCCGGGGTAGTCGATAGGCTTATCGAGATGGGTGATAACGTCCTGGGCATCGATAATGCATCAAAATCAGAAGAGCCGGAGAAATATTACAACCTGCGCAGCCAGATTTGGTGCAAGGCGGCGGATATGTTCGCAGATGGTGATATACAGTTGAAAAATGCCGACCACCGTCTGCAGGGACAGTTGTGCACGCCGAGATATGAATTCCGGAACGGCAAAATATTAATTGAAGCTAAGGCGGATATAAAGAAACGGTTAGGAAACAGTCCGGACAGGGCGGATGCGTATGTAAACGGCCTGTATGCACTGCAATTTGTTGAGGGTGAATTAGTGGGAAGGAAGGATTCATATAGTGAGGATGAGGATGATATTTATGTCGGAAATTATTCAGCTATGGCTATGTAGGTGATTAGTAAATAAATGAGTGAAACAGACAGATTAAACATGGTCAAAGAATACTGGCTACATGCGGATAGTGGTCTGCGTGATGAGTTTGAGCGTATGCGCTCGGGGTTTGCATTCTATGTGGGCCAGCAGTGGGACCCGGCGGACATAGCGAAGCTGGATAAAGAGAAACGGCCGCACCTGACCATAAACCTCGTACTGCCGATTATAAACCTGCTGTCCGGCATACAGAGGCAAGGGAGGCAGGATATTACCGTAGTTGCCAGAAAAGGCGGGCTTAAAAGATTGGCCGAAGTGTTCACAGCAACCCTGCAGCATTGTATGGATGTGACAGATGCCGACTATGAATTGGCGGACTTATTTATCGATGGGATAGTCGGAAATAAAGGATGGATCTATCTGGGTGTCGGATATGACGAAGATCCGGTGAATGGTGATATTACCTTAACGAAGGTATCACCGTTTGATATTCGTGAGGACCCTGATGCAAAAGAATATGACCTGAACAGGAGCGGAAAGTTTGTTATCCGAGACTTCTGGTTTGATAAAGAGGCCCTGATACTTAACTGGCCCCAAAAGCAGGAGGATATTGAAAAAGGTGGGCTTGATATAAATCCTGCAGGCGGTGACGTAATCGGTAATCCCGATGCGGACCCTGGATCAGGGCTTAGGACAGAAACACTTCGATACCGGGTGCGTGAATGCTGGCATAAAAGTTTTGAAAAACGGCTGATACTGATAAATGCAAAAACAAAATCAGTCAAGCAGATAAACCCGGAAGCACTCCAATTAGCTGCTGCCATAGCAAGCCGGTCGAATAACTGGTACTTAAAAGAATGGGTTGTGCCGGTGCTGAATAAGACCGTGACAGGGGCTAACATTGTATTGGAGGATATTGCCGACCCGTACACCGGATTTACGCAGTTTCCATATTACCGATTTTGCCCATACTGGGTGGATGGCTATGTAATGGGAGTTACACAGAACCTGATGGGGCCACAGCAGGAGGTGAATAAAAGAAGGTCGCAGGCACTTCATAACTTAAACCAGACCGCTAACTCCGGCTTCAAAGTAAAGAAGGTTCTTAACAACTATGACAGACACTTGGCTAAGCATGGCTCGAGGCCGGGGGTGGTATTAGATGAATCAAAGGCGGGCGGAAAAATCGAGCGGATTGAGCCTGCACCACTTTCCGAAGGGCATATAACCGCTTCAAAAATGAGTGCGGATGATATGAAAGAGATATCCGGCGCTAATCCGGATTTGTTGGGTCATATGCTCGAAGGTCATAATGAATCGGGCAAGGCGATAGAGCTTCGGCAGGCTCAGGGGATGAAGGTTGTCGAGGTGATGTTTGATAACTTCAACAGGACGCAGAAGCTGGTGGCGCTGGGGTTAGTGGACTTGATACGGTTTACGAATGTTTACAGCGACCAGGAGATAAGGGCGATAGCTTCTGAGAATAATGAGAAAATTGACATGAATCTTCTGCACAGTAAAAGATTCGGAAATTACGGGATAAAGGTCAAATCTTCTTCAAGTTCACCGACAGCACAGTATGCAGACTTCATGGCGATGCTGGAGATTGCAAGAATGTATCCCGAACAGATACCGCCGGAAGTGGTTATCGAGAATAGTACACTTGCGAATAAGGAGGTAATTGTCTCGAAGATAGAAGATTCAAATAAAGTGGCAAAGGTAAAAAGTTCAAAAGGTAAAGAGTTAAAGAAAACTTTCAAAACATCAAAAGATTTTGTGAACACGCTAACAACAACTGGAAAACGCAGGGAGGGCTTAATAGTGTAACGAATTTTAAGGAAAGGTTACAAAGGTAATCCTAAGGCCACCGTTGGTGGTCACTGACACAGCCACAGGGAAGCGTGATTGGCTGATACCCATACCGGCAGGGTTGGATGCCGGGTAAAGGAAAACTTTGTTCCGTAAATCAAAGGAAACAAATTATGACTGAAGAAAAACAGGTAGAAAGCAGCGAAGCGAACGAAAGCCAAGAGGCCAAGACTTACACCGAAGAGCAGTTCAAGGGACTTTTGGCGGACAAACAGGCTGAAGTCAAAAAGAGACAGGAGTTAGAAAGACAATTGGCCCAGGTTAAGGAAAACGAATCCGACGCAAAGAACGCCCCACCTTCAGGGAAAAATGAAGGACAAATTGCTGAGGACCAAAAGCCGATGACAGTAGGTCTTTTCAAAAAGCTTACGGCCGAACAAAGGACAGCCGAGTTGGAGGCGGATTTTGAATTGCGCCAAAAACAGAGCACCTCAGCAGCGTTGGCCGAATACACCGCTGAAAAATACGGTGAAGGGCTGGACTTTGAATCGGTGATAGCAGCAGGGCTAAAGAACCTTACTGAAGGCGATTTACTTGCGATAAAGAAGGCAAAAGACCCTGCTGCTGAAAAATACCGAAGGTGCATTATGCTGACTGGCGAACTGACCGAACGTCAACAGGCACTGTCGAACGCAAAGCTGCTTGAAGAAATTAAACTAACCGGCCGGGTTCCGGCAACAGGTGCTGCCGTACCGAATGCATCTGCTAAGGATGTAAGCCAGATGAGTGATGAGGAACTTGATAAATTAGCAGAAAAGCTTTAGGAACGAAAGCTCTTTGCTAGGACAACCGGCTATAGGAAAAAGATAAAGGCCAAAAAATTTAGTGGGCATAAGCGGATTGATCGCCGCTGAGGTGCCGTAATCATCGCAGCCTATTACGGAGGCGCGTTGAGTTTGAAAGAACTCGATGCGCCTCTTTTTTTTGGCCCTATCGGAAAGGCTATATAACTATGGCAAATACAGTTTTTGTAAGAGGCGGTGCGCATTCTGCGTCCGTTGAAGAGATATGGGGCGAAAAGACATGGAGACAGTCGCAGAAGGATTCGTACTTCGCCGATGGCAAGTTTGTCGG
>SDBT01012894.1_pt1 | contig 13412 bp, 11 predicted proteins | sample 2277101 | NCBI WGS metagenome assembly SDBT01 (sample SAMN10404973, study PRJNA504765) | marine sediment metagenome | isolation source: marine sediment core GS10_PC15, 103 cmbsf | place: Arctic Ocean: Southern Knipovich Ridge | collected 2010 | reverse complement strand
ACGCTTTAAGAGAAGCCCTGGCGGTGGGTGATCATTCGCTTTTAGGATCTTATCTGAATGCGCTTTTAAGTTATGCAGACAGGATTTACCAGGGCGTGACGGTTTATCATCCCAGGACTCGTGAACTGGTTGCTTTAGGCCCTCCGATTCAAGGTGATATGCCAAAGGAGATTGAGTTGCTGCGGATCATAGATGAGGAAATTTCCAAAGGCCGGAAAATTCTGGTTTATATTCAGAATTCCAACACCACCGATATCAGCCCCAGGTTAAGCAAAATGATGGAAGACAAGGGATACCGGGTAAAGGTGTTAAGGGCTGGAAATACCGAAGGAAGAGAAGATAAGATTAACAGATGGGTCAAGGCAGGTCTGGATGTTATGATTTGTAATCCGAAATTGGTTGAGACTGGCCTTGATCTTTTGTCCTTTCCTTCGATTGTGTTTTATCAGTGCGGATACAGCATCTATACCTTGCGCCAGGCATCACGGCGATCCTGGAGGATCACGCAGAAAAATCCGGTAAAGGTCTTTTACCTGACATATTCAGACACCATGCAGACACGCGCGATGAAACTGATTGCCACAAAGTTGGAAACGAGCCTGGCGCTGGAAGGTGAATTGACTGATAAAGGTTTATCAGCATTGTCAGAAAGTTCGGATTCAATGACCAGACAACTGGCAAAGGCTTTGCTGGAACAAATTGACGATAATGGGAGTTTGAAAGATACGTGGGCTGCATATCGTAGGAAAGAGGTTCAGGTGGATTGTAATGTTTCTGGTTCAAAGCCTGTTGAGGTGAAAGCGGATGATCTGCCGGCAAATGTTGAGAAAATGAGCGTCGAGGCCGAACAGATCGGGGATAAAGTTCTCAAGGTGTCATTCACGGAATATGTTGGCAGGCGCAAAAAGACAACCAGAATTGAGGTTAAGAAATCTGAACTGGATAAAATGATGAAGGAGAAAGACAGACCAGTGTCAGTTCAGTTGCTGCTGTTTTGATATTTGCCCTTAACAAATTAAACTGATATAAACAACAAGGAGGGGAAAAAATGGACGATTATTATGATGATTTCGACGATTTTGACGAAGGCGATTTTATGGATAACGATTCCTTCGAGGATAGTTTCAATGAAGATTTTGAAACTGATGATTCCTTTGATGACGGCCCTGGGGTTGAAGAAGAGTCCACCGGTGATGATATTTGTAATGATGAATTTACCGCGAAAGATGCCGTGATGACCGGCACTGCATTTGGGTGGGGCTATGAGGAAGGGCTGGAGGAAGCGAAGCGGAGGAAACTTGAGCGAGAGTTTAACAAGGACGATGATAAATCATTGGATAAGGAGGATACAATTTAACTGCCTGATGGGGTACAGAATCCTGTACCCCAAAAGGACTTGAAATTACAGATCCATAATTATAATATAAATAAATAGTCGTTGTACGAAGATGATTTGACAACGGTCAAAATCAAGATTCACTTGACTTTACAACTGGCATTATATGATCTCTGTAATAAGATCGAATCTGACATACTGGCAAGATGTAAGCTATAATTTGTAATATCTGTTTTCAAAATAGAAAATTAAAAAAGGAATGTTTTAGTTGGACGATTTAACTCTTATTTTAACAGTTGTCGGTGGTGCGATAGGGAGCTTTATAGTCGTCTTATATTATATTTATTCTTCATTCAGACAAGAGAAGGCTCTTATTCTTCTTTTTTCTCATGAATTCATGCTACTATATAGTCGTTGCACTTTATATTTTGAACAAATGTTAAATAAATCTGTTTCTATTTCTACTTTGTATGAGGTTACTGACACCGGCACTATTGAAAAATTGTCTGAGATTATTACAGACCTATCAATTCTGAATACAGTAATTAATCTTAAGGCTGATTTTTTTCAGGTAATTCGATGGGCACATAGAGCATCAAAAACTGATACGGTTGATGCAAGCGCACAGTCCAAAGCTATGGTATTTTTTATGGGGGATGTTAATCTTTCTGGTAAATCGTATGGCAGAAATTGGTATAAAAATTATAAGAAGAACATACTCGCCGTATTAGATTACTTGGAAATTCTTAACAATAGGCGTGATTTCAGCTTCTTAATTGAGGATATAAATTCTCTAATAACAAGACGGAAGAAAAAGAATCTTAATGATTTTATAAACATTAGCAGGGCACAGCTTGATGAGTATGAGAATAAATTGGATCAGTTACGCTTAAAAGAGAAGGAAAAATTTATAAGTGATGGATAGACGTTTGCCGATAGCTGCTGAGACTGTCGAAAAACCCTAAAAGCATGATTTTAAGGCTTATAACTATCTGATTTTACTACATGCGAAATTCGTAACAATGCCAGAATCGGACTTTTTCGACAGTTTCGCTATTAACCTGCAAACATCAATAGGCTGAATTTTTTCAGATACCTAATCATATAAGCGCAATATCCATTCCGGGCGCAAGATAACAATTATGAACAAATTGAGGAAAAAGTATGGCATTAAAAAAATCAGAATTATACAGTTCCCTATGGTCGAGTTGCGATGAGTTAAGAGGCGGTATGGATGCCAGCCAGTACAAAGACTATGTGCTGGTTATGTTGTTCGTTAAATACATCAGCGATAAGTATGTTGGAGTGCCTTATGCTCCGATTACTGTACCGAAAGGCGCAAGCTTTAAAGACATGGTGGCACTCAAAGGGAAAACCACCATTGGCGATGATATCAACAAGAAAATCATCGGCCCCATTGCGGACGCAAACAGACTGTCCGATATGCCGGATTTTAATGATGTAACCAAGCTGGGAAGCGGCAAGGAAATGGTTGACCGCCTAACCAATCTGATTGCCATATTTGAAAACAAGGCACTGGATTTCAGTAAGAATCGGGCAGAGGGTGACGATATCCTGGGCGATGCATACGAATACCTGATGAGGCACTTTGCCACTGAGAGCGGTAAGAGCAAAGGTCAGTTTTATACGCCTGCGGAAGTCAGCCGCATTATTGCCAAGATTGTCGGGGTTAATACCGCCAGCACCAGCGCATCCACGACGGTTTATGACCCCACCTGTGGCTCAGGTTCGCTGCTCTTAAAAGTCGCAGACGAAGCGGAAGGAGGCATCACCCTGTATGGGCAGGAGAAAGACTCAGCCACTTCCGGTCTGGCAAGGATGAATATGATTCTGCATGACAACCCAACTGCGGAAATCAAGCAAGGTAATACCCTGGCCAATCCCCTATTTCTGAATGAATCCGGTGCTCTTAGAACTTTTGATTATGTGGTTGCCAATCCACCGTTCAGTGACAAACGCTGGGGTAATGGTGTTGACGCTTCCGGTGACATTCACGGTCGATTTAAAGATTATGGCATTCCCCCTGCAAAAAATGGCGATTACACATACCTGCTTCATATTATCCGTTCACTGAAAAGCAAGGGTAAGGGTGCGTGCATCCTCCCCCATGGTGTACTGTTCAGGGGAAATGTGGAAGCGGAAATCCGCAAGAATATTATTCGTAAAGGGTACATCAAGGGAATTGTCGGGCTTCCGGCCAACCTTTTTTACGGTACGGGCATTCCGGCGTGTATTGTTGTGATAGATAAAGAGAATGCCCATAACCGCAAAGGCATTTTTATGATAGATGCCGGTAAGGGTTTTATGAAAGACGGCAATAAAAACCGGCTTCGCAGTATGGATATTCACAAGATTGTCGATGTCTTCAACAGGCAGATTGAGATTGATAAGTATTCAAAAATGGTTCCATTTGCCAAAATTGAGGAAGACGAGTTTAACCTGAACATCCCACGCTATATCGACAGCCAAGAAGCTGAGGATATTCAGGATATTGAAGCCCACCTGTTGGGGGACATCCCTAATGCCGATATTGAAGCACTGGAGAATTTCTGGACGGTGTATCCGACTCTTAAAACACCCCTGTTTGGGAAAGGATCCCGTGCAAAGTATTCCCGCTTGAAGGTGGGCAAAGAGGATGTCAAGCAGACCATTTTTCACCACCCCGAGTTTACGGCCTTTACCAAACAGATGGATGACTTGTTTAACCGGTGGAAGAACAAGAGCACCCGTTACCTGAAAGAGATGAAAAAGGGCTTAAAACCCAAGCAAGTGATCCTAAAACTTTCAGAAAATCTATTGGCTCAATATAGCGGTAAGAATCTGATCGACAAATACGATGTCTATCAGCACCTGATGGACTACTGGGACGAGGTGATGCAGGATGACTGTTATCTGATAGCCGCAGATGGCTGGAAGGCTGATACTTATCGAATAACGGTTGAAAACAAAAAGGGCAAAGAAGTGGATAAAGGTTGGACCTGTGATCTTGTTCCCAAAGAACTGGTGATAGATAGCTATTTCTTTAAAGAAAAACGAGCAATTGAAACTCTGGAAGCCGATAATGAGGCAACCGCCGGTCAGCTTGCCGAACTGGAAGAAGAGCACAGCGGTGAAGAAGGCTGCTTTGCCGAACTGGACAAGGTAAACAAGGGTAATGTGCAAAACCGGCTGAAAGAACTTAAAGGTGATAACAATGCGAAAGAGGAAATAAAGGTATTAAAAGCCTACCTTGATCTTCTTGCTAAACAAACGGCAACCAATAAAAAAATCAAGGAAGCCAATACCGAGCTTGATAAGAAGCTCTACGTCAAATACCCAACCCTTACCGAAGATGAGATCAAAACGTTGGTGGTAGATGACAAATGGATGACATTAATTGACAGAGAAATCCGAGCAGAAATGGATAGAATTAGTCAGCGCCTTACCCAACGGATAAAGGAACTGACAGAACGGTATGAAACACCTCTACCAAAACAGACAGTTGAAGTAAGCAAGTTGGAAAAGAGAGTCAATGAACACCTGAAAAAGATGGGGTTTGTATGGAATTGAGAAAAGGATACAAACAGACCGAGGTGGGGGTGATTCCGAGGGATTGGGAGGTGAAGCCGTTGGCGTTACTTTCTAATGAGATTGGAGATGGTATTCATTCAACACCCGAATATGTTGATTCATCGAATTACTATTTCGTGAATGGCAATAATTTGCTCAATGGAAAAATCTTTATTACTAAAGACACAAAATGTGTTAGCAAAGAAGAGCATAAATTGTTAAAAAAGAGGCTGAATAATACTACTATCCTAATGTCTATTAATGGCACAATTGGTAATCTGGCGATCTACAAAAATGAAACTATTGTACTGGGTAAAAGTGCTGCCTATATAAATTTAAAGGAGGATATTGAGAAGATTTTTATTTATTGCATGTTGCAATCTTCTGTAGTTGTGGATTTTTACGAAAATGAATTAACTGGTACAACTATTAGAAATCTTTCTCTAAAATCAATAAGAGAAACACCAATCCCTCTCCCACCCACCAAAGCCGAACAAACCGCCATTGCCAACACATTAAGCGATGCCGATGCCCTGATCCAATCCCTGGAAATACTCATTACCAAAAAACGTCTCATTAAACAGGGAGCCATGCAGGAATTGCTCAAACCAAAAGAGGGATGGGCTGTGAAGAAGTTGCGAGATTTTTTGGATTATGAGCAGCCAACAAAGTATCTCGTTGCTGAGACTGATTACAATAACAATAACGACACCCCAGTTTTAACCGCAGGGAAGACTTTTATTTTAGGTTATACAAGTGAAGAGCTTGGCATTTATAAGGAAGATCTTCCTGTAATAATTTTTGATGATTTTACAACGGCAATTAAGTATGTTGATTTTCCTTTTAAGGCAAAGTCGTCTGCAATGAAAATTTTGAAGCCAAAAAATAAAAAAGTTAATTTAATGTTCATTTTTAATGTAATGCAGTTGATTAGGTTTCCATTAAGTGACCACAAACGATATTGGATTTCAGAATATCAAAATATAGATATTCGAGTCCCAAAATCAGAAGAACAAAATCGCATAGCCACCATCCTATCCGACATGGATGCAGAAATATCATCATTAGAAACCAAACTTGCTAAATACAAACAGATAAAACAAGGAAAGATGCAAAACCTTTTAACCGGAAGGATACGCTTGATATGAGCCAGGTAGGGCAAATAGAGCGGCTCACCCAAAATCGGGTGGTAAAATTATTCAAAAATGAGCTGCAATACGACTATTTGGGCAATTGGGAAGATCGACAGAGTAATAGCAACATCGAGGAAGACCTTTTAACCCACTATCTCACTCAAAAAGGGTACAGCTCAACCCAGATTTCCAAAGCACAGTATGAATTGGGGATTGCTGCTAACAACCCCAACGAAAGCCTCTATACCAACAATAAAAATGTATATAAGCTGCTTCGGTATGGCGTTCAAGTGAAAGCAGAAGCTGGTGATAATTTCGAGAACGTTCAGCTTATCGATTGGCAAAATTCAGAAAAAAACGACTTTGCCATTGCCGAAGAAGTCACCGTTCTGGGTAATCGTGAAAAGCGACCGGATATTGTCCTATATATAAACGGCATTGCCATTGGTGTTCTGGAACTCAAACGGAGCACCGTTTCTATAGGTGACGGTATCCGGCAGAGCATTGTTAACCAACGGAAAGAATTCATCGGTTCCTTTTTTTCTACGGTACAATTTGTTTTTGCCGGAAACGATTCCGAGGGCTTGCGTTACGGCACCATTGGCACGCCGGAAAAGTTTTTCCTCAGATGGAAGGAAGATGTAGAAGATGACAGCAGTTTACGGCTGGATAAATACATTATAAAAATCTGTAATAAAAAGCGATTGATTGAAATCATATACGACTTTGTCCTCTTTGACGGTGGCATTAAAAAACTACCTCGGGCACATCAGTATTTTAGCATCAAAGTCGCCCAGGAACATATTCGCAGACGTGAAGGTGGTATTATCTGGCATACCCAGGGGAGTGGCAAGAGTATTGTCATGGTGATCCTGGCGAAGTGGATTTTAGAAAACAACCCCAATGCCCGTGTAGCCATCATTACCGACCGTAACGAACTGGATAAGCAGATCGAGGGGGTGTTTACCGATGTAGGGGAGCAAATCAAGCGCTCTACCAGCGGTCGCGATCTAATGAAACAACTCTCACAAGCCAAACCGAGGTTGCTTTGTTCGCTGGTCCATAAATTCGGCAGAAGGGATGTTGATAATTTTGAAGAGTTTATCAAAGGACTTGAAAACAGCCCCACCCAAGCGTTTGGGGAACTCTTTTTATTTGTTGATGAGTGTCACCGCACCCAAAGTGGTAAGCTGCACCGTACCATGAAGGCTATGCTACCCAATGCCGTATTTATTGGTTTTACCGGCACACCTCTTCTAAAACAAGATAAACAAACCAGCCTGGAAGTGTTTGGTAAATATATCCATACCTATAAATTCAATGAGGCCGTTGAGGATGAAGTGGTGCTGGATTTGATCTATGAAGCACGGGATATCGATCAGAAAATCTCCTCACCTGAACGTATTGATGCCTGGTTTGAGTCCAAAACCAGAGGTTTAAACGACTTTCAGAAATCGGAACTAAAAAAGAAATGGGGAACCATGCAAGCGGTACTCAGTTCCCGTTCCCGAATGGAGAAAGTGGTAAGTGACATCATTTTTGATTTTAATGTAAAACCGAGACTCAGTTCGGAAAGAGGTAATGCCCTTTTGGTGGTGTCCAGTATTTACGAAGCGTGCCGTTATTTTGAGTTATTTCAGAATACCGAGTTGAAAGGAAAATGTGCCGTAGTAACCTCCTACAATCCATCCACCCGAGATATTACCACAGAAGATACCGGAGCTAATACAGAAACCGAAAAAGAATTTATCTATAAGATATATACCGATCTGTTAGGTAATAAAAGCACCGAAACTTACGAGGATGAGGTTAAGGAAAAATTCATCAAAGAACCGGCAACCATGAAACTGCTGGTTGTGGTGGATAAACTTCTCGTTGGATTTGATGTCCCGAGCTGTACCTATCTTTATATTGATAAATCTATGCAGGATCATGGATTGTTTCAGGCGATCTGTCGGGTTAACCGCCTGGATACCGACGACAAACAGTTCGGTTATATTATCGACTACAAAGACCTTTTCCGAAAAGTTGAAAATGCTGTTGCAGTGTATACCTCTGAACTCGATTATGACGTTTTTGAAAAAACAGACTGCGACATTCTGCTTCAAGATCGTATAAAAAAAGGCCGTGAACGGCTTGATAATGCCCTGGAAGAAATTGCCCTTCTTTGTGAACCGGTGGCACTACCGAAAAACACCCTGGCATATATCCGCTACTTTTGCGGCAATCCAGAAATCCCAGAAGAATTGAAAAACCGAGAAGTTCAGAGGACAGCGCTATATAAGGCAACGGTGGCATTAATTCGAGCCTATGCCAATATTGCCGATGAGATGGAAGCAGCGGGTTATACCCAACTGGGGATCGCTGAAATTAAAAACCAACTCGATTTTTACGTAAAACTGCGTGAAGAGATTAGAAAAGCAAGTGGTGAAACACTTGATTTGAAAACCTACGAAGCCGATATGCGGCACCTTATAGACAATTACATTCATGCAGATGAATCCGAAAAGATTTCTCCATTTGAAGGCCTGACACTTTTAGACATTATAGTTAAAACGGGTATTGCCGATGCCATAAATAATTTACCAAAAGGGATACGGGCCAATAAGGAAGCCGTTGCCGAAACCATAGAAAACAACGTGCGCCAGAAAATCATCAAGGAGCATCTAATAGACCCGGCTTTTTTTGAAGAAATGTCGAACCTGCTCGATATAATCATCAAACAGCGAAGGGCCAATGCCATCAGTTATGAAGAATATTTGAAAAAAATCGCTGATCTGGCCAATCAGGTGAGCCAAGGAAAAAGCAAAAGCACTCCAGATGTTTTAGATACACCGGCAAAAAGAGCATTGTATAATAACCTGGGCAAAGATGAGAATCTTGCTTTACAGATAGATGAAGCCATCAGAAGGGTTAAAAGAGCTGATTTTAGGGGTAGTATCCCCAAAGAGAATGAGATTAAAGGTGAAATTTATAAAATACTTAACAGCCATGAAGAAGTGGAACGTATTTTTAATATTGTGAAACAGCAGATCGAATACTGATATGGAACAATTAAAGTTGGGAAATATCACAGTTGATGTGATTCAAAAAAACATCAAAAATATTCACCTGAGTGTGCATCCGCCCACTGGGCGGGTTAGGATTTCAGCACCCACCAGGTTAGACATGGACACAATCCGTGTATTTGCCGTTTCAAAGCTGAGCTGGATCAAAAGACAGCAGGCGAAATTTGAACGGCAGAAACGGGAAGCCCCAAGGGAATTTTTAAATAGGGAAAGCCACTATTTCAAAGGCAAACGCTATTTATTGAAAGTGATTGAAAAGAATGCGGCACCCAGAATTGATCTAAAACACAGCAAAATTGAATTGTATGTAAGACCGCAAACAAGCAAAGATAAAATGAAATCCATTTTAGATGAATGGTACAGGAAGCAATTAAAAGAGTCGTTACCCGCACTCATTGAGAAATGGGAAGGGAAGATCAATGTTCAGGTCAATGATTTTGGGGTTAAAAAAATGAAAACTAAATGGGGCTCCTGTAACCGAGAGGCTAAGCGGATTTGGCTGAATCTTGAACTTGCTAAAAAACCTGTCGAATGTCTGGAATATATCGTTGTGCATGAAATGGTGCATTTGCTTGAAAGAAACCACAACGATAGGTTCATTTCAATTATGGATGAGTTTATGCCCAAATGGAGATTTTACAAAGACGAACTGAACAGACTGCCGATAAGACATGAAGACTGGAGTTATTAATTCTCAAAAAGAAAAGCAAATTCACCCGAGAGCTTTTTGCCCAGATAAGATATAAACCCGCCCGAGGGCTACTTTTAAGACCTGTGATAGCATCCATTCAGATGAAAATATCATTCACCTCAAAAACCCTGTGATATGTCTGACCTAGCTTGACGCTGATAGTACCTTTAACGCGTCTTCCTGTGCCAACCATAAAATGCCTCAACCCTTTCTTTAACATCAATAATCACCTCTCTTCCCCCAACTTTTTTCATTATTTGAAGAAATTTTTAAAAAAATTAGAAATATTTCTTCCATTCCAACATTTTTCTTCACCGTCATTTCGGCCAAAATCTTCCTAAAAGCAGCCTCAAATCATAAAATACCCTGATTTTAGCCTATTTTAGCCGAAGTTTTATGTTTTCATGAGCACATTTTCATATTTTGCCGTTTTTACAGCTATTTACCTAACCTCCTTAATGTATGAGGTCGGATTTATTCCGATAGGTCATTCCAGGCACCGGAATAAACTAACCTCGTTATATGTAGAAGGGGAATTTTTATCCCCAAATAAAATTTATTAGGAGGAAAATTGTATGACTGACTTTAAATCTAAAAAATACTCCGTGGGGCAAGCGGCAGCTCTTTGCGGAGTATCCGTTAAACAAATCCGACACTGGGAGGAGAGCAATTATATCCCCCAGGCAACGAGGATAATCTGCGGGCAGAGAGCATACAGGTATTTTGCTGAATCCGATCTCGGCATTATCAGAACAATCAAGAAATATCTTGATGCCGGGTACACTTTGTCTGCAGCAGCGAAAAAAGCCCAGGATGATATGGCAAGGAAGGGGAGCAGGAATAATGCGTAAAAAACAATCTAATAAGAAAACAACGTTGTGTCCCTTCTTAGAAGAGAATTGTCTGAAATTGAAGTGCGAGATTTACAATACAGTCCTGGATAGATGTGAAATCGGGTTGTTGGGTTATAATTTATATCAGTTGACAACAGTCATGAAACAGCAACTCGAAACAAATAACGAATAGGATTAAAAAAGGACCCGCTCCTTTTTCGGGGCGGGCCACAAACAGTGTGGGTTAGGATGGGTTGATCACTGATCTGAACGGGCTTCCTCGCTGCCCCACCCACACTGAATAAAATGGCGAGGTTAAAAGAGCGGGGTAAAATGTACGATTATGATGAAGATACAGCTGGTTATGATTACATAGATGATGGAGGCGAAAGCCAAGCAAGAAAAGAATGGGCACGCGATGAACTCGAAGAGTTCTCTCAATGGGATAAAGAAACCTTCATCGAATCTGTAAAAAATCACAATCAGAAATATGGCATTAGAAAATTGCCACCTGAACCTAAAAGTGAGCCAAAAGATTTTGCTGACGGACTCAAGGAATGGATAGATTCCAAGGCGGGCAGACCTATTCCAGAACATTGTGATGAAAATAACGAGGATGACAATGTTGATGATAAAAATTTGTATGATGAAATTCAAGCAGAGGCAGACAAGATACTTGTAGAGGAATTAAACAATCCTGACTACTGGGAAAAGGTATTAAGAGAAGCGAATGAGCGTTCTTCCCAAACTGCAATGTATGATTTTGGCCTTAGTCAGATGTCCAATGAGCGAGCAATGCTGGATTATTACGGCCTGGACATTGTCGAAAGGATTGGGAGCGAAATCAGGGAAAGCTGCAATCTGCCTGACGATGTCAGGGAGACTGGGCAAATCAGCGAGAAATTATGGCAAGAATTAAGGAATATAAGGGCTGGGAAAATACCACACCCCAAATCAACCAGTAAGAAAAAAAGCAACAGAAAGCGCTCTCCATACCTTAAAAATAGTGGCAAAAAAATCTCTGAATCAAGCGCAAAATCGGATAATAAAAAATCTAAAAGAATTGAAATTATCCAGCGGGAACGGCAACCTGGAGATGACTATTTCATGACCACAGAAAGAGGCATAATCAGAAATAGATCATACAGGGAATTATTTAAAGGCCGAGGAACAGTCTATGAATGGATTTGGGCTAATTTGGTGCGTAGCGAGTGGATTGATACCAAAGGATATCCAATCAAAGAAAAATATTATGACAAAGGACTTTTAGCATACTGTTCCACTCCAGGCAAGATAGGCAAAGAATGTGGAATAAGTAAAAATACGGTATCAAAATATATCAACGACTTCAAAAAGGCCGGTATCATTAAAGTTGAACATTTAATCCCCGAAGAAGGAAAACAAGGGCAGAGTGTATTTATATTAGGTGAATGGAAAATGATAGATGGTAAGCGCCATGAATTCTTTTACAAGGATAAAGTTTTCCTTACCTCTAAAAGCGGTCAAAATAAGACCACTTAAAGTGGTCAAATATTGACCACTTGATTCTAAAACTGGTCAAATATTGACCGCTTTATTTCAAAAGTGGTCAAATTTTGGTTACTATAAGTACATGAGTTTTTAAGAAGATGAGTCTTAAAGAAGATGAGTGAAAAACTCATCTTTTCTAACGAATTAAAACCCTACCTGGCGCAAGAGGAATTGATTCCAAAGCTTGGATTAAAATCCTTTGTTTATGGTAGGATTTTATTTTCCTGTGAATGTTTCTTTTCCAAGATGAATAATGAGCACGCTTGAATTCAGTTCAGCCTGATAATGTAGAATATAATTTAATTTTGCCTGTGAATGCTCCTTACCAAAGTTAATGATCCCGCGCTTGAACCTGTCATCTTGATAAAGCTCCTTCAACAATCCCTGTTCGAACTCGTCAGGTGATATCCACTTGAACAAGCTCAATTTTATCGCCTCATCAGCATTCAAATTTGTTCCAGATCCAGCGCGCAGAAATGCCCCTGTAACGTCCTGGTAGCCGTTTTAACAGGTGTTAACTTTGAAACCAATAGGATGGTATGGATTAAAAAGGTGTGCATAAAAAACAGAAAAAATAATTTTACGGCTGGTGATTTTAGAAGCCTTTAAACGGCATTTAGTATAGTAGAATAGTAATAGTCTCTGTGATATTCTCTCTGGAACCAGTAATAGCGTCTGTGGAATGCAACAGCCTCTCTGGAACCAGTAATAGCGTCTGTGGAGGTAGTAGCAGCGTCTCTGAAATCATCAATAGTCTCTGTGATATTCTCTCTGAAATCAGCAACAGCGTCTCTGGAATCAGCACCAGTCTCTCTGGAATCAATATCCCTTGCCCCACCAGCCCTAATAACCCCTTGTCATAGTTCCAGCAGCTGCACCTGCAACACTCCCACCGCTATCGGCAGTAATAGGCATGCTGGTGTTTTGGTGGGTTTTCAGACTTTCTTATACTACTATTGCTAAACCAACTTCACACCACTGCGAACTCAATTTAAACAGGTTTCAGCGCGCGGAGAGGCGATTTAAGGGGTATGTCTTCTGGAACCAACAAGAAGGTATGGCTTTCGGAAAGCGATTAAAAAAACAGAAAAAAATATTTTCTCAGCGGGTGATTTTGGGGAGCGCTTTCCGGCATCGGCAGCATCATATAATCTTCTATCCCACATACCCCTGCCCCGTCATTTGATAAAGACGGCCCCTTACAACCTTCAAAATGGAAATCTTATTGACTTGACATACGAAAACGATGAT
>SDBT01012892.1_pt1 | contig 13412 bp, 17 predicted proteins | sample 2277101 | NCBI WGS metagenome assembly SDBT01 (sample SAMN10404973, study PRJNA504765) | marine sediment metagenome | isolation source: marine sediment core GS10_PC15, 103 cmbsf | place: Arctic Ocean: Southern Knipovich Ridge | collected 2010 | reverse complement strand
CTTCCCTCCTCTCTCTCAGAGGAGGAAGTTCAATGGCAATAATCTTTAGGCGATAATACAAGTCTTCACGAAAATTTTCTCGTTCAATTTCCTTTTCAATATTCTTGTTGGTCGCACTTATGATGCTAACGTGGTTAATTCTTTCTATCTGATAATAAAGGAATTGCACCTTCCTTAATTTCCTCTTGTGACCGATTTGTGACTATGTTTTTTCCCTTCGGACTATCGAACATCGAAGCCAGAGCATTGACAGCCTTTCTTTTATTCTCAGGTGTCGGGTGAGCATAGCGCATTGTCATCTCAATCGAAGAGTGGCCCAGAATCTCTTTAACTGTGACAAGATCCACTCCACTCATCACCATGATCGTGGCTGCACTATGGCGGAGGTCGTGGAATCGCAGATCTTTAATGCCTGCTTTTTTGCATACTTTTTGGAATACAGGCCAAATATCTTTAAACGGCAATTTAGTCTTTGGGCTCGGAAACACAAGCTCGTTCTCTCTCTCAATGTTTTTCAAAGTGGATCGAGCAACGGAGTTCATAGGGATTTTTCTCATGACGTTGGATTTTGTCTTTTTTATGTAAATATAATCCTCAACGAAATCAACGTCCGACCAGCGCAGGTGGAAGATCTCTCCCCTTCGCATGCCGGTGTTCAAGGCGAGTACGATCATCGACCTCAGATAGCCTGTCGAAGCCTTTATCAACTGCGCGATCTCTTCGCGATCAAGAATTTTCATAACGTATTGCCGCTCCTGGAGAAACTCGGTCTCTTTTACCGGATTTTTCCCGTCGTATTTTCCGAGCTTCTCCGCTACGGTAAACATGTGCTTCATACAAGCGAGGTCTCGATTTATTGTCGCAGGCTTTACTTCATCAAGGCGCATTTTCTTGTATTTTTCAATATGTGCTACGGCTATCTTTGAGAGCAGCATATCTCCAAAGAAAGGAATAAGTTTATTTAAGCTTGTTCGATCTCTCCACCAGGATTTTTTGTTGATTTTTGCGTACTCAAGATAGTCCTTCGCGAAGTCCTCGAATCTGATTTTCCGGTCCTTCTTGAACTTATACTCGCCTCTCAGAATGTCAGCCTTAACGGCAGTCAGGGCATTTTCTGCATCTCTTTTGCTGCCAACGGGCTTCCGGACTCGCCTGCCATCGGTATAGAAATCGATGTAATACTTATCTTTGACTTTATAGATTCCCATGATTCACCTTTTTGTTCTTTTTCTTCTCCACTTCAGTTATCTTGTACTTTATCAATACCAATTGATTGAATTGCTCTCGAAACCATTTCAATGCTTTTTTAACTTCTTCCATTTCTTCATCTGTAATTGTTAAAGCTTTAGCATTCTTTGGATGTGTTATTCGATTTCGTATATCCACGCCTTTTGTGTAAGAATGCCAACCTTCACGTCCTTTTCCTAATGTAAAATCTTCCTTTTTTATTGCACGTGCAAGCATTTTAAAAGCAAATTGCAAATTCCATTGAGATTTTAAATAAGCCTTTCCTTTCTTTGCATCCCCATGATCATCCAAATAATAGGAATCTTCAAGAAGCATTGAGACTTCCTCTCTTAATAATTTCCCACCTCTATTTTCTTTATATTCTTCAAACGTAAAATAAGCTAATTGTTTCATGCAAAAACATACCGCTTCAATATGAGAAAATATTGTTTTGATATAAAGTCTGCGCCACAACTGATTTTCTGTATCTTCGGAATGTTTTTCGAAAATTGCATCACAATCGTCTTGAGTTATATTAAAAATATTAACCAAATCAACTAAACTATATGTAAATTGCTTAAATATCGGGCGTAGTAATTTTTTCTGAAGAAATTTTTCTTTTTTTGCCATAATCTCATTCTCCCCTGAAAAACAAGCCTCTCAGCTCGCCATAGAGAGACGATCTCGAGTAAGCTAATGATATTATATGTGTCATCTTCCCCCTATGGGAGCTTTTTCATCCTCTCAATGCCTCGTTTAATTGCTTTCCTATATATCAACATAGGTTTATGTTCATATTTCAACCAACGATAGACCTGTCTCGGGGTAGCCTCGATAAACCTGGAAGCTGTGATCGCCGATAATTTTTTCTCTTCCAGGACCTGTCTCAAATCTTCGATTAACTTATCTTCCATGTTTGCCTCTCCTAACTAGTATAGTCAAGTTCATGTCATCTGTCAAGTATCATTTTGGATTAAAGGGGTTTGTCTAAGTGAACTTTTTGGTCAATCTATGGTCAAGGAATCAAACCGCTGATGCAGAGATTTTCAATGTCTATGATTTTCGACAGTAGTTTTATCCTTCTGGCGACCTTCGCGGCGGCGTGGCATATTCCTCTTTATCTTTTTTTACGACGCCTATCAAATCCAGATATTACATTTGCCCTTCTCTTCGCGTCCGTATTTTTTTCAACAATGTATAATTATAATTCGAAATACCTTTCTTTTTACCTCTAAAATAATATGTACCTTCATAAGTAAAGCGTTCGTATCTTTTCCCGGAGGGTAAATTAGCGACAAATTTCTTATTCACACTTATTAGACTGGAAGTTTGATGGCCCCAGGCAGATAATAAAAAATAATCATAGTAATTTATATTGCTCAATAATAACTTTGTGTATTCGTCAAACGGGAGATTTCCTATAAACAATATTCCACACTTTTTTCTATAAATTAAATCGACTATTTCCATTATTTTTACCTTCTGGCTTTCTTTCGTATGAAACGATTTTCCTTTTACTCGATTATTTTGATCAATAGCCAAGGGAAGTATAATAATATGCAAGATTGACTGTTTTTCAGGGGGTGGATTTAGCACTATTTCAAACCCAAATTCGGGATCATCCAATTTCAAAATGCAATCTCTCTTGGAACAACTCTCGTAATCTTCCCTTAAAATTTGTATTAATTGATCATTGAACTTTCTTGTTTCCTGAGAATATTTATAAGCGAAAAAATTCACCATTGCATTGATAAAAGCAATGTCTAATGTAACAATGCTTTTCCAATCATCTGCAATTAATTTTTGTATTAAAAAGGCTTCTTTTTCTTCATAGGTATTTTTATTGAAAACATAAATTACTTGAGGAGGCTTGCCCCCTTTGAGCCAAATTATTATCTTCTTTGTAAAAGTACGTATTTTTTCATACTTACCTTGTGTTTCAATTATAAAGAGAGGCTTCTTTTTTTCTTTTTTTACAAAGAATTCCCCCGAGAATTTAAAATCTTTGAAAAATATAGAACACTTTTTCTCTAACTTGTCATTTATAATCCAATTTTTAGAGAATAAGTAATATGCGAAAATTAAAGCAAGGAAGCCTAGAATAATACCTATAGCACTGAACATAGGAAGCTTGCTTTGAAAGTTAAGTTAAGCAGGGAGTCTATTGAATTTTTGGCAGTGTGATTTGCTACAAATGTAATGTTTTCTTCCATCCTTCTCTGTCAACATGCCGATATTTTCCAGGCTGATTCTGACACCACACTCTGAACAAATAGCCCCCCGTTCTATTTTAAATTCCTCTTTGGAGAAGAATTCTCCCTTCTTATTACTGTTGATAAATTTTATCTGATATGATTCTCTTTTTTGCTTTTGAGCGGTTCCTAATACAGCACCAATAAAGAAACCAATAGGAATTAAAGCTAAGTTATCCATTGTCCCGTTCCTCTCTTTTTTTTATATTATTAGTCGAAATTATTTCTAAATCACCAGGTAGCTTAATAAATATAGTTTTAAGCATCAAGTTTGTCAACCCCTTCTCGGGGAATTTTTTTTCTCTTCCGTTCATTTATACGACGATTTTCCCCTCATTTTGGTTGCAACTGATGATAATTTATTATAACACAGCTCTTTAACATTCATCAAATTCATTTCCATAATCACGACATTTATATCTAGATATTGATTCTTTTGATGTTGGCAATTTTTTAAAAGCTTCTTTCGCTCCAATATTACCTTCGGCACGTCGATCATCTATATTGGAACTTTGACATTCAGGATTTGTACATTTTATTTCTTTTGGCATTCTTCCCTCCTTTTGAGAAAATTATTTACTTTAATCGTCTCTCCTATGAGGCGACAATCGCGCTCGGCGTCTTTTCTAATACCGGGAAGCCAGGGTATCCTGGCTTCCAATCGCCTCAAGGGCTGTCTCTTCTTTTCCGAGCTATTCGTCTTAAGCCAAAATAAATAGTTAATAAAGTAGCTATCACTCCAGCAATAATTCCTATTCTTTCAATAATCTTCCAAAAATTACTTTTTTTAGGTTTCTTAATTATAGGGTTCACCTTTACAAGAATTTCTTTTTCCATAACAGGGTGACTCTTTTTTTTCTCTCCAAATTGATCTGTATAGATTGAGGCAGATACAGAAAGCTGAAGTTTTCTAGAACCGGCCTTTTGAGGAGTTACATCCCATTCCCATTGGGTATATCCTGAAGATAAGAGAGGCTGTTCCTCTTCGCTTTTCAGACTTATTTTAAAAGTATCGCCAGATAATTTTACTGTCATTGAAGAACTTACTTCTATATCATCAATTTGAGGAATTCCTTTTCCCTTCAAGCCTCGGATTAAATCCTCATTTATATTTTGTGTAATCCGTGTTTCTACTCGCTCTGTTATATATTCTGTCATCTCTTTAGGTGGATTAAACATAATTTTGCCAATAGAAAGCCCTTTTATTTCCTTATCCAGTATTTTCTTTACATCAGAAGGTTTAATCTTCGTCTTCGGTATTATTATTGAAGGAGGTGGAGGAGGTAGAGGAGGTTTAATCTTCGTCTTCAGGGATATTTCTGATTTTGTAATGTTAATTAGTGTATTTTCTCCAATTCTGACTACTATACTTTTTAAGGTTTGCGTCATGAATCCCGGTAGTTCAATTCTTATAGAATATGTGCCTGGTGGCAAATTATAAAAACGATAAATTCCCTTTTCATCAGTAATCGCGGTTCGAGAACCCATTAAGGAAGAGCCTTGAATTGTTACGACAGCACCTGGGATTTCAAATCCTTCTTCATCAGTAAACTTTCCTATTACATTTCCGGTTTTCAATTGAGCATAAGAGACAGAAAAAAGAAAACAACATAATAAAATAACTAGACCTATAAATGGACTTAAGAATCTATTCCTCATGCGGCTTCTCCTTAATCAAAATCCCATTTGCTCAAATCCAGCGTTGATTCAACCGTTTCCTCTATCTCGTCGGCAAGGCTGTGGAAAAAATCAATTCCTGTCACTCTCTCTACTTTATCTATCGTAAACGCATAATCTGAGAGCGGCTTCGCTGAACCTTTATTCGGCAAAATGAACCCTATTCCTTTCAGCTCAGGCTCTCTGTTATCTAGGATAACTTTATAAAACAACTTTGGCACCGACACCTTATTCACTCCAATAGTCTTTAATCTCGGCTTCAACACGCCTGCCGTGACTATGAGAATAGCCCCTTCCCGAGTAGCCCATCCTCTAACTTTCGTTTCCAACTTCTTCCAAATCCCGCGGTTAAACGCCGCCTTCTGGGGGCTCATGTTCGACATATAAAATGATTCCGACATCGCTTCCGCTGACCATTTCATATCTGCCGCAGGTGCTAGGTGCCCTCTATCATATCCTGAGCTTCTATAATCTGCCAACGCGGCTGAGTCGCTCTCAACAGCTGGATCTGCTCGGAAGGCGTCTTTCCGTGCCACCTGTCCCGCGACCTCTTCGGCAGTCAATTCATAAGCCACCCAATTGGCTTGTTCGTGGGTTTCATTATAAGACAGAGTGTAGCCCAGGTGGCTGATAACAACCTCTCCTTCTTCCACTCGCGGGAGTTCAATTTCTGCCGCGAGTATGATTGTTAAACAAATAACAGTGAATATTCCTATTAATTTTTTCATTTTACCCTCCTTTAATTATTTCATCTTTAATATAACAGCTAGATAGTATGTGTAAAACTTTTTCAACAAAGTGCGTCAGCAATTTCGGAACTGACAACCAGATTTATTCCCTCATTATAGGATTGTTGATACCATAATTAATAAATGACGAAATTTTCTAAACATTATGACCCCACTCCCGATTGGATAATTTTGACCTACTTCAATAATTTATTTAAGGATGAATTTTTTCTGATTGATAAAACTTAGCCATCTCTGTTTCATTTAAATAATAAACTCGTGCATATGCCACTTTTCGTTTAAATTCGAAATCCTCTGACAATTTGTTTAAGAAATTCACATTTTGACTGTTGGACAGTAGACTATAGCAGCACATGCATATGCTGTCTTCAATGTATTTATCAGGCAGAAATTGACTCAATCCCGCTTCCTCTAAAATTGATATTAATTTCCGCGGTCCCCAAACCCTTATCGCATGCAAAATAGCATTCGACTCTGCTCTATCAAGTATTTCAAGCAGAGATTCCTCTCTCATATTTCCTAATACTAAGGGGTGAGGAAAAGGTAAATCAATTACTGGCCCGATACAGGCTAAAACCCTGCCATCAGGAAAAATTATTGGAGAACTGCCAGCCGAACAGGCTGCGATTGGTGGTTCTTTACTCATTCTAAATCTGGGGTTTTTCAGCTTCTTTAAAGCTCGACCTGCCCGAAAGGTTATTGCTGTTACAATAGCATCTTTTTCTGTGATTTCAGTTAATCTACGCATTAAATTTCTATATTCTATATCATTTTTATCTTCCGTACAGACAGATATTGTGTAGGGAACATCACATTTTTTAGCCGCTGTGATGGCGTTTTTTATCTTTCCAAAGGGAATCGATTTCAGGTGATAAACATCCGTGCTGAACGAAAGCATATTAATGGATTTAAGGTCCTTGAGAATACTTATGGCTTCTTTTTTACTCGAGGCCCAAAAAGCATTTGTAATAACGGAAACAAATAATCCTTTTGATCCTCCAAAATCAGATATTTTTTTTAGACTATCAAGGTTATAAAAAGGTTCTCCTCCTGTCAGCGCAAGAACTCTTATGTAGTTATTCCTGTATTCAGATATCTGCTCTATCAAGTTGAATGCATCGCCAAGCGATATCTCTTCTTTCCTATGAGGCCCGGCCTCAATAATACAATGAGGGCATGTAACCTGACATTTGTAAGTCATAAGAACCCCAATATTTTTCAGGAAAGGCATTTCTATCAGTTCATTATTCATATAGAAAATCTCCTTTCTTTCATACTCACATATTGTAAAATTTTTTCAGGGGGGGGGAACAGAAAGCATACCCCACTCTAAACTCTACTGTGCACGTTTTTAGGAGACCTGACCTTTACTGAAAGGGTTCCACTTGCTATATTCTACTTGGGTATGAGCATAATTTCGAATTCATCTGTTAATCTTCTAAAGGCTGCTGGATCTTTTTGAAGTTTTTTCAAAAGAAACATCGGCACAGGAATACCGACTATATAAGGATGTCTAATAACAATTCTTGCATCCTTCTCGAATTCCCTCAGAAACCTTACGGGTATTTCAATCGACGCAGGCCTTTCAGGTAATGGAACTGTATCAATCTTCACAGTATCAATCTTCATAATATTTCACCTCCTTTCAATTCGCTAAACAATTTGGCGTATAATTTATTTATATCCAAACTTGTTATGATGGTAATATGAGTCTTTAAAGAATAATCTGTCAACGATATTAAAGAGAATGTCGTATTATGTCGTTTTATGTCGTATTATGTCGTGTTGTGTCGTGTTGTGAATGGGAAATTTCTAAAAAGATTAACCCCTTAATGAGAATCTCTCTCCCCTTCAACCGTCTCCCCTAATGAGGCGGTAACTACGCTCTGCTGTCATTTTCAATCCAGGGAAGCCAAGGCTTTAGGCGATTTGGTTTCCACTCGCCTCAATAATTTGTTCTTCCCCCTCAAGGTCATTTTACAGGGTGGCGAATTGACATAATACCGATTATGCGGCACAGTCTTCTTGGGAAGAGAAAGCAGCTTTAAATTCATTCAGCTATCTCTTTCAGAATCGGAAAGCCAGGGCTTTAGGGTTTTTGGCTTCCAGTTCTATTATATTATGCTGATAATTTTTCTATTACTTTTTTATTTTATACTTTCCCTTTTTGTTTTGCTAAGATTTGTTATTGTTAATTTTGCTTTCAATTCTTTTGCAATATCTTTAGCTTTGTTCATATCGTGTTCTGGAACCCTTAAAATTTTTTGAGGCTTAGTTGACTTTTTTAATTTTAGAATTGCATGCCTTAATCTTTGTGAAGAACCTGTTCTTTCAATTTCAACAACCTTAATTGTCGTAGCAGCATCGAATCTTCCACCTCTAGTTGGTTTTTCTTTTTTTCCTCGTTCACGAGATTTAAGTATTTCATGTTGTGTTGATCTTTTCAATAATCCCTCCTTTTTATAATTTTAGTTTTTCTGCCGGTCGGACATTTCCATCTGCTTAGGAAAAGAGAGCATGATGAAAGTTAGCCATCGAGTCAAACGCAATCTTAATAGCTTGCTCCACCTCTTCCTCTGTCACCCGTACATCTCTACCTTCAAGTTCACCAGACCGCACTTTTTCCAAATACTTCCTATCTACGATACCAAGGTTATGTGTAATCGGATGTCGCTTTAAAAAGATTTCATTCAATAAGTCAATATCCTTTTCATCCGTCCCTTCGAAAACACGTATACCTATAATTTCTTTTGTTATCTTTGGAGCTATAGAAACGTTCTGAAAATTATTCCTTATCTTCTTTTTGAAGATTTCTTCTATCTCCTCTTTCGATATTCCCTTTTCAGCCAAGACCCTTCTTACCTGGATGCGAAGCGTTGTTTCAAACACAGAGACTGTATCTTCAAGAGCATTCTCAATATCCTTTTGAGCAACTCTGGCTCCAAGTTCCTTTTCTCTTCGATTTGAATCCTTGAGCATGGCTCTTATTACATTAAATTCAGTTTCAACATGAGTCATGAATATGTCTCTACCACAATCAGAGCACCAGGTTGCAAGGCCATAAACAGAATGATCAAGGCCACAATGAGGACAAACCACATCTCTTTTTAATATCTCCTCAAGGGGAGGGCGTACGTGAGGCAATCGCCCAGGCTTGTACGACATTTCAATTGAGAAGAAGTTATCTCCATATTTCTTTTTTCTCGAAGGACCAAAACCCCAGCCATTTTCAATCGCTTTGCTCACACCTTTTGTAGCCTCTTTCATTATCATATCTTTGGCATATCTGAGCTGTTCTTCCGTTGTGAAGTTGCTAGGTTCATCTGAAAACCTACAATAAGGACAAAAAACCTCTGTCTGATTTTCAGTGATTCCCGTCCCGGACTTCACTTTAAAATAACCTGGTGAACAAGAATCATCAGGACACTTTCTAGCTACTCTTCCATCTTCGTCTGGTAGCATACTAATATTCATTTCATACTGGCCAGGCCCGACTTTCTTAACCTTGTGAGGGCCACCTTCTTTAAAAATCTTATTTGACATTTTCCTTATCTAAAAATAAATTCATCAAATAGAGTTTTGTATCAGTTTTTTATTTGCGGTAATAGATACTTTACTACCTCGTCCGCAAAATAGAAGACAGACAATACATAATGTTCATCAACAATGGGCTTAGCCTGTGCCTGAATCATCGGGCTGTCCTTAGCAGGGATATCAATTTCCTTGACTTCTCGTGTTTTAATGTCTAAACGTTTTACTTTCTCTGCAACAACATTCTGAGTAATCTTTTTTATGTTGAAATGATTGTAAGGATTTCTGATTGTTACTCTGAAAGAGTGCAATTTATTCGCCATCTTAGAGTCTAACAAACCGACTTTTTTAGCACGATTGATAGCAGGGCTGAGTTCCATTTCCTCAAATTCATCCCATTTTTCAGGATCAGCTTTTTGGTAACCTCCTGATTCTTTGATAAATGTGGCATGTTTTAGCATAAACTCAATTAGAATTGATGACATTGTAATGGCTGCTCCATTAAGTCCAAATAATATGCATTCTCTTATTTCTTGATAAAGAGCTTGAATTGCCGGTTGTACTCCCTCTGGAAGAGGAGGAAGCGCCTTCACTATCTGAAGTGCATTTTCTTTTCGTTGCTCGAAAAGTTTATCAATTGTTTGAGCAGGGATAGCCTCAATAGGTAATCCTTGTGCTAATAGTTTTTTAAGATCATTAGGATTAATTATGATTCTATCTGAACCTTTTGCTAGCTCATCCATTAGTTTCTTTATATCTTTGGTCACTTAAATCTCCGAAGACTGCTCACCAGCTTATGATGATCTTCATTCCCATTGCCCTGTGTTACCCTTTTTTTAATCATTTATTTCTCCTTTTTATTTTTTATTTTTGTGTCAATTTTTTCTTTTTATCTTAAACATTATTTAAATCAAAATTCAATAAAAATCCTAAATTAATCAAGATATATTACTCATAATTAGTGATTCGACCTTTTTGACCCCTAGGGGGGAAAAGTTCCCTGAAAATTTATACCCCTGAAAAACAACGCTCTGAGAGTGCCATAGAGCGACGAACTCAAGCCTTTGAATATTCTAAGCCTTCGCCTTTCTCTGGGGAAGCCAAGGCTTTAGGTCTTTGGCTTCGAGCTGGCTCAAATATTCATTATTCTCACTTTAGCTATAGGAAAGGTTTAAATTTGTATAAGTTGTTATCTGGGTACAAATTCTTGTTCTGTATACTGGTTAATACCACAGAAAAGCAAAAAATCCTTTCCTCGCTTAGTTAATTGCAAGAGCCGTTTTTTATCTACAACTACTTCTTCTACGAAATTAATAACATCCGCAAGCCAAGATAAATACTGATCAAATGTATATTCGGGAGATCCGTTGTATTTCTTTAGATATTCTCGATGATAGAATAATTCATAACATAACGCTTTCGGCCAAGTAACAACCGCATTTAAATATTTTAATAACTCAAATTGGCTTTTGAACATATAACGCATAATTCTTTCATAAAATTGAATTTTCAAAAGGAAATCTGAACTGTATGAGTGCATCTTTTCTTTATCTTCAGCTACCTCTGCCTTATCTTCGATCTTAACAATTTCCTTGGTTTCTACACATAAATCTTTTTTTATTTCTTTAAGTTTATTCGTATCTTTTTCTTCAATATCTTTTGGCTGAATAAATTCCGTTTTTAATCCGGGACCCTCAAGTTTTAGTAAATCCCTGATTTTCCTTGAAACCTCCTCATAAAATAGAAAAATTCCAATTAAAATAAAAAAAGGCCAGGAAGTTATCCACTTTAACATGAGGTCGTTCGCTGGACTTGATGGAAAAATTATTATATGTGCTAAAGGACCTAAAATAATCACTAATAAAAGAAGATATTTTAACCACATTATCGGGAACCCATGGCGTTGTTGGAGCTCTATCCATTCCACCACAAGTCATTACCCTGGAACTGTACAATGACTGTTGATCCATTGGATAGACCAAAATGGTCACATAACCTGACCGAACTCATGATTTCGATTCTTTGCTTGAATTTTGAAACCACGAAATGGTCAGCAGGTCGGACAATGGCACATGGAAAATCATTAACCTTGCACCGCTTAATCTTGACCCACTCTCTACCATTGTAGTCCGAAGCATGAAGCTCTAAGTCATACACGCCATCGTCCAACATCGCATATTTCTCCTGAATCTCAACATTGAGCGTCCCATGGACAATCTTTGACACACTCAATAGATTTGCGACAGTGGCCTCGACCGTTCCCTTCTGGAAGTTGTCGGTCGCATTTCCCAGTCCGATCCTAACTGTGCCCTGTACTATAATCATTTGTGTGGCTCCAACATAAGGCACCAGAAATATCTGATCATTATTTCTTTGTAGTATAGGTTTGCTGGATTTGGGGCAGTAAGTTATATTATTCAAGAGCTGTGCGATCTGAGGTGGAAGTTCTTTGCCGGCATAGGTATCACCGATGCTAGCTTTATCCGCTGGTCCGTCCTTTAGTTCAATAGAAATCCGCATTGGATGAACATCGCCACAATCATCACAAAAAACATATACCGAATATTTCGCCATCATATTCTCCTTAGGCCCACTAATAATAAAACTGAAATTTTATCTCTCATAAAATACCTCCTTTGGTGAGTTGACATAATAGCCGTTGTGCGATACAGCTCATCAGGCTTCTCATGAGGCGCTAATAACGCTCTGCTGTCCTTTTCAGAATCGGGAAGCCAGGGCTTTAGGGGATTTGGCTTCCAGACGCCTCACACAGTATATATTTATGCTTAAAATTTATCTAATAGCTAAGACACTTGGAATAATATATCGAAATAAAATCGAGAGCTTTCTTTTAATCCAAAATTGAAATCCATGGTACTTCATCTTTTAAAATATCTATTATTTTAAATTCTCGATGATAAAGATTTATTCCATACTTTCTTTTAACTCGACGAATATCAGCAAATCCCATTCCGTATGATGTCCCTTTGGGAGTTTTGCTAGTAAAATCTGAAATCTTTAGTCTTTTTAAATTCATATCATTATATCCAAATCCAAGGAAAAAAATATGTTCAGCAGATTGCAATAATTTATAGCATTCCTTAAACTCATCAGACGAACTACAGTCTTCAGAGACTACTATTATTTGTTCACTAATGGTCTTTATTTTTTCAAGAGCTAGAACTGGTTTATATTTTCTTTTTTCTCCATCTTCCCAGGGTAGGGAACCAAGCTTTCCATGTGGATGGACGATTGAAATTTTCTTAATTTTATCTGCACATTCTTCATCTGATTTTCCATAGGCATACTTCAAGGACGTAAATAAATAATGCTCAATTGACCTATCATAATTAAAAGTGATTATACTGAATTTATTGTTTTCAAAATTATCAAATGAAGTACTAATTTTTGACCAAAAATATTTATACCAACTGGGTTCTACATTAAAAAGGTTGAATCCTTTCTCACAAGGATATAAGGCTAACGTCATGGCAATCTTTCCAATTTCTAAAAACTCAGTTCTATACTCTAGGAACTCATCAACTGAATTTCTTTCCGAGTAATTTAAAGCAATAAAAAATTCCTCCACAGCTTCTCTCTTATATCCTAATTGCTCTAATTTATGGTACCAATTTGGACTACTATCAAAATCTAAATATAATAATACATCTTCTTTTAACTTTTGACCTGATGGGAATCCATAAGGCATGCTTGCACCTGCACCAAGGATTAGTAAAATCGGTCTTTTTATCATTAATTATATTTTTAAGATTTTAAAATTTTATCATTAGGACTGTTAATATGATTAAGCACTAACTACGCTCTGCTGTCTTTTTCAATCCAGGGAAGCCAGGGCTCTAGGGTCTTTGGCTTCCGCTCGCCTCAATTAAATGCTCTTTTAACCTTTTGATGTTAGCTATTTTTTCGAAAGAGGAAACATGTCGGGTCCATTGCTTGTTGGCTTAAACATATCAAT
>SDBT01012891.1_pt1 | contig 13413 bp, 14 predicted proteins | sample 2277101 | NCBI WGS metagenome assembly SDBT01 (sample SAMN10404973, study PRJNA504765) | marine sediment metagenome | isolation source: marine sediment core GS10_PC15, 103 cmbsf | place: Arctic Ocean: Southern Knipovich Ridge | collected 2010 | reverse complement strand
CTTTATTTGTTTACATATTTTTAAGTATAGTTTATTGTTTTTTTATTTTTATTTGTTTTTTATGTTTATTTGATTTTTATTTTTGGTTTTGGGGTTTAGTTTTGATCTAGTATCTTACTTACTCTCGGTTCCGACCTCCTAACGTCTGTTGAAGCAAAAGTTGAAGATGAGCAATGAGCTTTGTTTGGTGTGGTGGTTGAACAAGATTCTCTTTCTGAACAAAGCTAGGACGCGGTCTGCATCCATAGTAGTTCGGTCGAAGGTTACCTTGAGACATCTCCCGGATCTGTTGATGATTTCGTCGATTTTGTAACCCGAAGTGGCCAAAGCACTGAACTTTGATTCAAAGAACGAGAGAGGAATGCCCTGATCAACTCTTTGTGCGAAGAGGATATGGTGAATTCGGTTGGGGTCTCTCTTCCAAGGTCTCTCGCGTTCGATCTCGAAGAAGGAAAGAGTTTCCTTAGTTCTCAGAGTGTTCTGTTGCTGTTGGCTTAGTCTGAAGTTAGGAAGGTCAACTTCGGGATCTAATTCAATCTCAATCATCGGAGGTCCGTATTTGTCGATGATATATCTATCAGAACCCTCTTCAATATCAGTCAATTCGCCCCAACTCGAAGAGTCAAAATTGTCAGCAATGTACTGAGCAACTGACTCTTCGAGTTCGCTGATTTCTTCGGCGTTGGTAGCATGAAGTTGATTCTCGACTTCTCTGGTTCTTCGGCTACCATCGCGATTTCTACCAAGCAAGAGGTTGTAAGCCTCCTCGCTCTTGACGAATACATAAGCGAGACCTCTGTATTTGTTGTCCCGATCGGTATCATATCTCAAGTCGAAGATGGTTTTGATGTTGGCTCTTTTGAAGAACTCAAATAAAGCACCTTTGATTTGATCTTGTGTAGCAACTTCATTCCTGAAAATGAGGATGTTATTGACGTATTTAGTCATCGTTATGAGTAAGTTTCTTAAGTGCAAAAAGTTTATAGTTGTCTAGTATACTCCTTGCGGATTTATTTTGAAAAATCAAATTCATATTCATTTTTTCCGAGAGTGGATATTTAAAATTATAAATACTAATTATCTTAGTATTATTTCAGAATTTGAGGTTTTGATTAGTGTGTGAACCAAGATGACTCGAACACAAATGTAAATTTGTTATTTTAATCGAATTTTATTTTTGGACTTTAACGGTGTAAATCGTAGTACTCACCTCACTTGATTTGGTCTCCTTCGGGTTTTTCTTGAATAAAGTAGAACTAACAATGTTGTAAATCTTGGTACATCCTTGGTGCTCATTACACTTGGTGGAATTGATTTGGTATAGGTTTATTAGTTTATTTAGATACTTTTTTCCATTTACGTCGACTACTTTAATACCTACAACAGCATCGTAAAATTTATTTTCACTAGTTTTTCCAACCCCGCTTACAGAATGAACTACGTTATAAACTACGTCCAGATCGTCTTGAATGTATTTTTTTGGAATGGTTTTATTAAAAACGTCAGTGTGTATTGTCTCACATCTTCGACATCTGTTATATTTTAGTTGATCTAAATGGTCGTAGTAAAGCTTATCACAAACGATACACATCCTAATGACTGATTCTATACATCCAGTACATCTTCTTAACCCTAAAGACCCATATTCATACGTTATCTTTGGCAAAAAATAAAGGTGACATACCTCACACGCCTTAGATTTAAGATGACAACCATTACAAAAATCGGTACCAAATGATACCAACCGACTGTTGCAAAGTTTACACCACATTTTTATTAATAGAGTTATTTGATTAAAATCATTTCCACTAGAATTCGCACAAATGAATTAATAAAAATATTTACCATAAAAAATGTCCCAAAAAATAAAGAGAAAGACAATATTCCGTGATGCCATTCAGGGTATTACCAAACCAGCTATTACAAGATTGGCCCGCAAAGCTGGGGTCAAAAGAATAGCTGGTTTGGTATACCAAGAAGTTAGAGGTATATTGAAAATTAGGCTCGAAGATGTTGTTAAAAACGCTTTGGTTGTCAAAAATAACCAGAAGAGAGTAACTCTTAGCGAATATGATGTAAGGGATTCTCTCTCTTTAACCGGTATAAATGTTTTGTTCTACCGTGCCAAGAAAACGGAAAGGGAGATTACCCTAAACACATACATCAACCGAGTTTTAAAACAAGTTCACCCAAACGCTGGACTAAAAAACGCGACCAGAAATCAAATAAGTCAACTCATGATTTTGTTAGCCAAGAAAATAACTGTGACAGCTAAAGATCTGACTGTAGGTGCTGGTAGGAAAGTTCTTTCTTATAATGACATTACAGGAGCTATGGTTTTGATTATACCCGGCGCGTTGTACAAACACGCAATCAGCGAAGGTACAAAAGCTATCCTAAAAGTCGCCGATAAAAAAGTTAACGTCCAAAAATCAAGTGGATTAACATTTTCAATTGCCAGAACACGAGGTCTGATAGCTGGCAAATATAGGAAAAAGCAAACCCAATCTTTGGGATTACAAATATCCAGAAAAGCTTCTGTCTTTTTGACGGCGGTTCTTGAATACATTTGTGCTGAAATCTTAGAATTATCTGGTAATACAGCCAAAGACTACAATAGAACTCTTATAAACTCCAGGCACCTGTTTATAGCGATTTCTAATGATTTTGAATTGAAAAAGTTAGTATTTGGTGTACTAGGATGTGTGATTGATCAAGGTGGAGTAGAGCCATTCATTCACACACTTTTGCTAGCAAAAACCAAGACCAAAAAGAAAACCGTTAAAAAAGAGACCGTCAAGACCGATCCTAAAATCGAACTCTCAGCGGGAGTAGCAAAACCTCATCGTTTCAGACCCGGTACAGTCGCTCTCCGTGAAATAAGAAGAGAACAAAAATTGACAAAACATACAATTCCATTTGCCCCATTTGACAGATTGTGTCGTGAAATTATACAAGATTTTGAAGATAAATTTAGTTTATCGCCCATTGCGGTAGAAATATTAAGATCTTACTCTGAGTATTATCTGGTCGATCTTCTTCGAGATTCCTTGAATATAGCCATCAGATGTGGTAAAAAATCTATATCCAGAATTGATCTTAATCTAGCCAGACTAATTAGAGGAGAACAAGATAAATAAATAATAAAATAAATAATAAAATAAATAATAAAATAAATAATAAAATAAATATGTCCAAAAACATATTTAAACTCACTCAACTACTTTTACCTTCGTTTCTTCCCGTATCCATTTCCCCTCTACAAATCCTTCATCTTTATATTTTCCATTTCTCTACTGTTTTTTTCTGTATCTTTATCCATTTTCTTTTTCTTACTCTCTCGGTAATAATAAGACGTTACCAAGGCTATTATTACCATGACGGCTCCTATTATTCCCAATACGGCGGCCCAATTAGCCAAACCTCGAGCTCCGGATTCGTCTAGTTCCGCTTTATTTTGAGTATTTTTGTCCATTTCTACAGCGGCACTAGCGGACAAAATACCAGTAATAAATATCAAAACCGTAGTTACAAATAAGAAAATTCTTACACCAGTACCTTGAGAAACTTTGCTTTTTTCTGAATCAGCTTTTCCAAAATAATAAGCCGCTAAACCTACTAAAATGAATATTCCGAGCCAACCGATAACCGAACTCCAGGTTAAAAGTTCATGAGCTCTTTGCAAATTCGAATCACTATCATAACTTTTGATATCCGTTAATCTAGAAGCAGCAATAGCATTAAGAACTGCTATTATTATAACAATTATAATAACTATAAACAAAAGTACCAGTTCAAATATACTCATTTTTATCACTACTTTTTTTTGTTGAGCGATTAAGTGCTGAGTGGGTGGAGTGAAGATTTCGGTTACTTCGTTTGGTTATTGTGTTTAGTTACTTCGTTTAGTTACTTCGTTTGGTTACTGCGTTTGATATGTTTTATTAACATATTAACTTCTTCAATTTCTTCAATTTCTTTACCGTGACCCAGTCAATACTACCTCATCTGTTTCCAGTGTTATTTTCCTCTTGTCTCTCCTGCATAATGTTAAACATCGTGTTAAAGAAATTTTGGACATTAGGGTTCGGACCATTATCTATAAAACCTATGGGTATGGGTACGATGTGGCTATGAATTTCTTCCACCCGCAAACCCATAGCGTATAAGGCACTTTCCAGTTCTTTGATTTTGTTTTCTTTCTTACAATTTTGTTCAAGAGCAATTTTTATTAAGGGATTAACGCCCCTGATAACCTTTCTACATATAGGACACTTCCGATTGTTTATTCTTATGACACACGCGTTATGAAATTGATGACTACACATCAACTTAACGTACCCTTCCGACTTTTCAGATATATCATCCAAACAAATGGCACATCTTTCACTATTTCTTTTCATACCAGTAGTAGTGGTTTTTTTAATCACCTTTATCACCTTTAGATTAAATCCCACTTTCTCCCCTACTTTCTCAGTTTTCTCATTCTTCTCTCCCCTATCACCCTTATCACTACCCTCTACTTTACTTACTTTAAAATGGTAGTGACATTTCCTTTCGCCTTTTTTAGGCCTTCTACCACACGACTGACCTTTGCGTTTGCCTTGTTGTATTTTTGTATGACACCCTGGACTATCCATTTTTAACGATCCATTTTTAACAAAATGAATAATTTAGTAGATCGTTTTTATAAAAATGGAAAACTTAGACAAAAAAATCTCTTTTATATTATCTACCCACCACGTAGATTTTATAGATTCTATAATAAGCGACAAGAAGCTGTTTCGAATAATTAAAGTTGATCGTATAACCAATCCGACGATAACGAAAAAAGATAAAACAAAAATTAAAGTTAAACACCCTGGTAGACCCAACGTTCTCTATTCAGCTAGATTTAAGGATAAATACAGAGGTATAGTTACGACCAAAAGTAAAAAATATTTAAAAAATGGTGTATGTCTATACATAACCGCAAAAACGGATACTGTCCATGTTAAAATACTAAAACAAAGTTTAGGTATAAGCGGAGCTAAAAACAGACAAACGGTAGAGGAAGTAGTCAAATATATCATAAATCGGATAAAAAACGTTGATGAGATGTTGAAATATATTAGCATAGCCGATAAAAACAAAACGACTTTGGAGTGGATAAAGGCAAACGTAAAAGGTAAAGAACTCTATTTGATAAAAAACACAACCACCATAGTAGAAAAGGCCACAAAAGTTTACAAACTTAGTTCTGGGGGTGGTGTAGAAAAACTAGAAAAAGGTGGCGGAATCCCAGGGAAAGTAAATCACCCAACTAAGTTTGTAAATTCTGGAGCTTTAAAAAGTTATGAGTTGCCGTTGAGACCGTTATGGATTACAGGATCATTTCAAATCTTCGAAAAAGATAAAAAAAAGTATTTAATCCTTGATGGAAACTTTCCATTTTACGAAAAGTATAAACTGAGAATCTTTTTCCAAGTTACACTTTTGCCAATACCTGGACGGTTTGTTGAATTTGATGATTGCGATTTTAGTGGGTTTATAATTTTCCCAGGAGGAATAAAAATTATAAAAAAAGAAAACACTTCGAGTTTTATTGTTGATTATGGTACATATTTAAAAAATAAAACTAATCCTAGATGTTATTTAAACAAAGTATTGTTTTTAATGGGTGCTAATGAACATCTAGCTATTAATTCGTTAATCCCTAGAGTCGTTGAGTATGATTCACGTCACGCCCAATCGGAACCTAGTATTATGAAACTGGATGTTTACGATGAACCCTTTGCTGAAATAATGAAAGCAACTTCTTTAAGAGTACCAGATGAATACAAAAGTGGCATTTACCCAGATTATATTAACAAAAAGATAGCTGATTTTCTAATAGACAAAGTTTTCGACTACGCGATATATCCAATATATTGTCTGATTTTGGATTTTATATACAATTTCGGTGGCGTAGTCAATGGTAATCTTGAATATGATACAATAAAAACTATAATGATATTCACAAACTTTAATATAGGTTTTGAAATTGATTTAGAGAGGTTGTATATGTATGAACACATTGATTTTGTAATTGTTCAAGATGATGATAATACAAAATTCGTAAAAATACAGCTCGAATATAAAATACCAGAAAATCTGGTAGGAGAAATAAAAACTAATACCAAGAATCCAAACATACATACCTTTCACATTTATCAAAATGGCAGAATAACCCAATCCGGTCCTCACGAAGTTTTAAATCGACACGCCTACGTTAAATTCGTCAACTACATGAAATCAATTGAAGACAATATAAAATCGCGGTGATTGTGGGTGATGGAAAAGAGAGGGTAAGAGAGGTGGAAAAGAAAAGGTAGAGAGTTTGCAAAAAGTAAGCACCGAGAACATGACCAGGTCTAAACTATTCCGCGATCATGTTCGTGTGTGAGTAGAGTATTATGAGAGTAATTCTGGTATTCGTTAATATATTAGTATCAATATATTATTTGGACTATGGACTACGTTATTACGGACGTTTAACCGAGGGTTAATTCGGTGGCGAGCTCGAGATCCTTGACGAAGAGAGTAAGTCTTGGAGTCTTTCCTTTTGTTCTTGTGGTAGTTAGGGGAATTAAGTAGGCATCTCTCATCAATTTGATAAGAGCGGACTCAATGTAAAACTGAAGCAAAACAAAACTATTCGCAGAAATTCTGAGAACATCTTCATTTTTGGGAGTGATAGCTCTCACAATATCACGAACATGATCGCGGAATGGTTTAGGCCTGATCATGAATTTGTTGCTTACCTTTTGCAAACGGGGAATATCTTTGCGAGTTCCGGTACCAGGTCTGAAACGATGCGGTTTAGATGTTCCGTCGGACTTCTTCTTCGTGTTCTTCTTCCTGCTCTTCTTTTTCATCCTGTTAACCACCATTGGGGCAGATACACTGATTCCGGCCAATTCAAACGTTGACATAATAGTTGTACGCTTAAGAGTTTTCACTTTTTTATATTCGGAAACCAATTTAGCACCAGAGATAGTTTGAAGCAAAAGAGAGTGTATTACATTTCTAGAGTAAGGATATACATTTTTATCAATTCTTAAAACTCCAGCAACCTCCGCAAGGCGCTTAATTTCGTTATTTGAGATTTTTTCACGAGCTGGCATTTTTAAGAGCTTGGACTTGTGTTTAGGCTTTTTTAAGTATCCAAAAATTTTTTTTAGAAAAAAAATATACTAAAAAAAAAGCCTAAACACAAGACCAAGCTCTTAAAAAAAAACAAAAATGTCAAAACGTTCTAGTAAGCAAAAACCAACGAGTGACTCCAAAAAGAGTAAAAAAAGGAACTATGATACTCTCAATACGTCCATTAGAAAAATTAAGAAAAACTTGGGCGAAGACTTGAAAATTTCTAATTCAGGATATCAAATGTTGAATGTTTTGAGCAATAGCTTATTGCAAAAAATCGGAAAGAACATCGGAATCCTTTTGAAAGATAAAAAGCAAATCACTGTGACTAAAGAATCTGCTGAATATGCAACTCTTCTGTTACATCCAGTCAATGATAGAGATTCAGATATCAATCCTTGGGTGACCACCGCCAGAAAGGTTGTTCAAACCAAAATTAGCAAAGCTAACAAGCTCAAGAAGGGGGAAAATATCAGAGATGCTATGAAAAACACCCTTCTGGTTCCCCCAGCTAGAATTAAGAAATTCATCATTCCTTACATTTCCCATTTCAGACGTTTTTCGCCTGATGCTGGTTATTTTATTGCCTCAGTTATCCAACAATTCTTGTCTGATTTGATTTCAGGCGGAGAAGAACAAGAACTTGGTTTGGCCAAAATTACACCCAGACATCTCAAACTTTTCATCCTATCCGATGGATTGTTCGCTGATTTGTTTGGTGGAAATCTGTCATATGTTGCTGGTGGTGTCGAAATTTCCACTCCCGATGATATGCGCACAGCTTATGATCTTAAATTGGGCCAAACATTAGAAGATATTAAGCCTAAGAGACGCAAGAGTTCTGTCAAAGCCAAGAAAGCACCCGCTAAGAAGGCTAAGAAAGCTCCCGCTAAGAAGGCTAAGAAAGCTCCCGCTAAGAGAGGTAGAAAGCCCGCCACTAAGAAACCGGTTATCAGGAAGACCGCTGCCAAAAAAGGTAGAAGGACATCACCTAAGACTACCACCAAGACCAAGCTCAGAGTAACTAAAAAGTAAATTACCAAAATAAATAAAAACAAACATAAATAAATAAACATAAATAAACATAAATATGTGTCCACAGACATATATCAACTAAAAGTGCCACCGCACGCTCACAAATACTTTTACAAGTATCTGTACTCATTTTCTTCATCTGAGGAGAAGTATTCATTTGTAAAAAAATTAGATCCAGTTCCACCACCTTTTTTATGAGAGAAAGTAGAATAGTCGAAATTCAATTTAGAATTTATCCATTTAATTATTGAGTCTGGATCCATTGTATATCGCAAAGTTCTATCTTTTACACTTTCAAGATTACCATTAACGATATTTCCATTCATTACCTCACACTTAAATTTCTCGTTCGGTCCATAATCTCCGCCTGATTCATAATCATCTTTGTTAACTAGGATGAAACTGGGAACCCATCTAACAAAATCAAACAAATTCGGGTTCTTTTTCTTTATCTCAGTTTTAATAGTTGCCAAAGAATTAAACTCTAACACCTCATATGATATTGATTCTTTTTTCAAAAGTTTTTTCAAGGAGTTGAGATTGTTTTTTTTAAACGCAATACACGCTTTACAATCCAAAGCCGTAACTATCAACAAATGATCCATTTCCACATAATTCATTTTAGTGACGTATAATTATTTTTATAGTTTTTGGGTCGGGTTTGAGATTTGGAGTTTGGGGATTTTAAATGATGTTTTCCACTTTTACTTTTGGGGATTTTAAACGATGTTTTCTATTTTTACTTAGGTTTCGGAGTTTTGGAGGTTTTCTCCTTACTCACCCCTTTTACTCATCCCTCTAACTTTTTATACTTAAGTATTGGAACTCCTTCTTTGCTCATTTTGACGAAACTATAATTTGATTGGTCCTTCATTTTGTTGAGAAAATCAGTTGCAAATGTCATTCCGTGTCTTATCATTTCTTTTTTGTCACTTTCATCTGGGTTAAAGTGATTTTTTACTTTATCGGACTTAGTAATACCTAGGTGATAGCACATTTCTGTGCTGTTTCTAATATTACGTTCACGTTTGTCGTCTAACAAACAATGCATAATGTGATCTATTTTTTCAAAATTATTGTTTACTTTATTTTTGTAAACCTGATCGTCAATATAAATGCCAAGACACTCTCTTTTTCCATCGTCATAAACATCGATAGGATAACAATTTGCAAAGGCACCGTCTACCATACAATTTCCTCTATATTCTAAACCATCAAGTATTACTGGTAGAGCAGATGATAACAGTACCGCATCTATACAATTCAAGTCGGGTTCGCCAAGGTGATCTATTCTTTTTTCACAATCTTTACTATTTAGATCAGTGCTAATTATAGTTATTTCTATACCAGTAGCTAGATATAAACTTTTCATATTAGGTACATAGCCTAATTTCTTTTTAAGAAGACCTTTCAATAACTTTTTTAAACCCTCAGTACCAAAAAGTCCGCCACCACCATTAAATATGTTGGTAGGCTTAATATTCCCTAGAACTGAAAAAGTATCATTCTTCATAAAAATACTAACAAGTTCACTTATTGTATAGCCAACTGAAAATGGGATACCGATAATAGAGCCAGCAGAACAACACGATATATACTTCACATCGTCCAAAGACCCTTCTTTTTCTAATTTAAGCAGAGCCCCAAGTTCATAATACCCTTTTTCCGCCCCAGGACCCAAAACCAGAACTTCCGGTCTATAACCTTTAGTTTTTGGAGGTTTTTGGGTGTTAGGTTGAGTGTGGGTAGTTTTAGGTTGAGTTTTGGTAGTGTGGGTAGTTTTAGATTTAGTGTTAGGTGGTATATCAGGTTTAGGTGTAGTGTTAGGTTGAGGTTTAGGTGTAGTGTTAGGTTGAGTTTTAGGTGTAGTGTTAGGTTGAGTTTTAGGTGTAGTGTTAGGTTGAGTTTTAGGTGTAGTGTTAGGTTGAGTTTTAGGTGTAGTGTTAGGTTGAGTTTTAGTGGATGGAGTGTCAGTAATCTTAATCGTATTTTTTACAATATCTTCTTCAGTTTCGACTTTACCTTTCACTTTACCTTTGGTTCTCTTTTTGTCTGTCATTCTGTATTTTTACTTTCTTTTATTTTACATTTTGTTTCATAAAAGAAAATGTAGGTTAAACAAAAGTAATTACAAATAGATCACTACGAGTATCACTATGAGTAGCAACTATCTGTTAAATAAAGAAACCGAATATCTTGATTGGGAAAAAGGAATTTTTAATTATGAACAGATGTATAGAAAAAGAACATCTGGCGATGGATCTTGTTATTTTCACGCCATACTAGATGCTTGTTTCATCCCATACAGATCAGAAAAGATAGACAAAAAGAAAATAGATAAATATGATTTAGTTAAAAATTTACGTAGAGAATTAGCTGACTCTTTGTTAAAGATTAGACCCGGCTATGACGATCAAACATATTACCAAACCTTAAGTCGTGGAGAATTGCCAGATCTGGCAAAAACAATAAGATCTGTTTCACTTAAAGAAATGAGAAAACAACTTTTGTCTCTGAATTCAGTCAATTACATTTTCCACGAATTTGTTTCTGATATACTGGAAAAGGACATATACATCTTAGATTACAAGAAACAAGATGTTTATATCATTGACTCTGATTTAGATCTCTATTATAAAAATAGAAAATCCATCGTTTTGTTGTTCATACCCGGACATTTTGAATTAATAGGCATTCTAAACAATGAAAATCAATTAGTTACCTATTTTCACCATAAAAATCCATTCATAAAGGCCATCAGAAAAAGAATGAAGGAAAAAATAAGAAAGAAAAAATAATGAAGAAAATGAATATCTATTTTATTTTGAACAAAAAAAAGTGGCTTTGACTAATTCTCTATTATCATCCACTATGAGTCTGCCATTCATGCCATTCACAAACGAAATCAACCGCCTTATTGGTATTGTAAAGGGTATGGGTATGGTCATGGTCAAATCTGGCGAACATGGATATCAAACGATGTATAAAGGTGACATTTCCGACGAAAAAGTTATTTCGTGGAAAGATGTTGAAACCGACAGAGAGGCTGCAAGAGAATTACTTTCTATCGCTATAGATCTCTTGTTTGATGGTGATCTTGAGTAAAAAATAATAAAACGTAAATACCTATCTTTGGATAGGTATATCTATTTATCTGATTTAAACGTCTACGTCTACGTAGAATTTGATCAATTCTAGCAAAATATCACCGTGGCACAACTCAGGATGACACCAACAACCAAGATTTTTTCCGTTCATTTGAATTAGTAGTTCTTTTATTTTGGGTTCATCCTTGATTCTTAAAATAATGTGTGTTTTGTATTTTTGAATAACTTCTTTTCTGGTTCCATGTTTTCCCACTTTAAATGGGTTTGCGAAAATCGAAGCTTTTTTTGGAAATCTTTGTTTATCAATAAACACGATGCCTGCTCTACCGATATATACATTATTCGTATCTTTCGTCCATTCTTTTAAATTTTTATATTTAGGACGAATATATTTTACTTTGCAATTTACAACTGACATAGTAGTATACTACGTTAATGGTTTAGTAAATAAGTTTTCAAAACTTATTTTTAACATCACATCATTTTAATATAAAGGCTAGAAATCGGTTCTAAAATGAGTAACGGTAAGCAAGATCCAAGCACTGTGATCCACTTAAAAATAGATGAAGGTTCAATATTTAAAGCCTTGTCAAGTTTTTGGGGCGACATAATGGCAACTGAAATATACCTGATATTTGATAGAGATTTTTTGAAGGTGTCTCATAGAACAAAGGATGAGAACAGTGACTTTTTTATTGATGTTTTTGTCAGAATCAAAAGGTGGAATCTAACGGAATATCAATATGTTTCTAAGAAAAAGTTCTACATTCTTGGGTTGGAAACAAAAAAACTTGAAGTACTTTTGAAGTCGTGTAATAAAAGTAATTATTTCATATTACAACGAGAGGGAAATCCTAGCGGAGGAATAAGAACCACAAAGAGTCCAAAAGAGTTTAAATATTGTCAAGAACTAACAACATTTGATTATCGCCCAACACGTGAACATAAATATAAAACTCCAATCCAAGAGCCTGTTTGCGTTATTACGGGTTCTGAGTTTTGCGACATGTGTTCTTTGTTCAAAGATACAGCCCCAAGAAGCTCAGATACAGTCGAAATAACCATTTTTAAAGCTGGATTCATATTTTCAAGTTCAACCAAAGACAAAAATGGAAAAATACAACAAGGTCAAATAAAATATCTAGGATTTATACCAGATGATACGTCTCAAAGATTAGCCAGTTGTATGACTTCAAAGACTAATTTGACAAAACTTATCAATCTCAAAAAGATATGTCCAAATTCCAACATCAGAATTTATTCAGAAAGAGACGAAAAGAAAAAGTTAAAACCGTTGAAATTAATCTATAATGTTGGAAACTTTGGTAAAATAATTATTTACGTTAAAGTTGAAGAGAAGTGATAGAGGTAGTTTAAAATAAGTTAGTGAACTTATTTATAGTTAGTTGGGTTGGATTTGGTTAGTTAGTTGGTTTTGGTGGTTAGATTGGTTAGTTTCTTTGGTTTGGAGCTCCAATCGCCTATTCTTAGGTTTTTATAAAACTTACCTGGATGGTTGGGAGAGTAAACAAGCTCTTGTTCGAGTGAGTTCAGTCTAGGTAAGTAAAGTCTGTTTTTGAGAACTTTAATAACTTTATCTAGTCCTCTACTGCGTATTTCATTACTTCTGATGGTCTTTAGACGCCACACCTTTTTCCAACTCGTTAATTTGTCAGAAAATAATGCGTTATTTCCGTAACGTTCGCTTAGGAAACGAGGAGTAAAAAGATTCTCACTACGCATGAGTTCTGTAAGCTTAGGAAAAACAGGAAGAAAAGTCAACCGGTTATGCATGCACATTAACCAATCAAGTTTGGGAAGAAGGGGAAGAGAAGTTAGACAGTTAAAAGAACAATTAAGTTCAGCAAGTTTAGGCAGCGGGAGAGAAACTAGTCGGTTATTATTACAAAAAAGCTTAATAAGTTTAGGAAAAAGTGGAAAGGTAGTCAATCGGTTACACGCACATGAAAGATAAATAAGATTGGGAAAGAGTGGAAGAGAAGTTAGTTTATTTTCATCACACCAAAGTCTAATAAGATTGAGAAAGAGTGGAAGAGAAGTTAGTTGATTGTTATAACACGTAAGTTCAATAAGATTAATAAAA
>SDBT01012890.1_pt1 | contig 13413 bp, 11 predicted proteins | sample 2277101 | NCBI WGS metagenome assembly SDBT01 (sample SAMN10404973, study PRJNA504765) | marine sediment metagenome | isolation source: marine sediment core GS10_PC15, 103 cmbsf | place: Arctic Ocean: Southern Knipovich Ridge | collected 2010 | reverse complement strand
CTATTCTCCTGACCCAAAAGCTAAATTTTGTGATTATTCAAAAGATTTCGATAAGCAATTAGGTAGCTGGCATCAAAAATAGGCAGTTATTCAGTCGCTCCAGGTAGAAATGTACTGAATCTAACGGGAGATCCTAAAGGCTATGTTCAATGGATTATTGATTAGCGGAATGAAGCCAATGGCGGCACCAGGGCTGGTAAACTCACCCTCCGCTATGGTAGTCCCGCAAAATATTCAATTGTTCGCTTCAGCCCTTCCTCCAGATCAAAATTGGGCATCCACCCGAGCTCAGCTTTTGCCAGGGATATATCTGGCTGTCTTTGAGTAGGATCATCCAGTGGCAGCTCAACCATCGTAAGTGCAGACTTAGAATTTGTCATTTTAATTATTTTTTCCGCAAGCTCCAGCACCGTTAGCTCGTTGGGATTCCCAAGGTTCACTGGTCCCGTAAACTCTGGTGCTGAATTCATCAATGCAACCAGTCCACTGACCAAATCATCCACATAACAGAAACTCCTGGTTTGGCTACCATCACCAAAAACGGTAAGCGGCTCGTTTTTCAGCGCCTGGATAATAAAATTACTTACTACCCGACCATCGTTGACATCCATATTCGGACCGTAAGTATTGAATATGCGAGCAACTTTAATTTCAACATTATTCTGTCGGTGGTAATCAAAAAACAAAGTCTCAGCACACCGCTTACCCTCATCGTAACAGGAGCGGATACCGACAGTATTTACATTCCCCCAATAGGACTCTGTCTGAGGGTGGACCGCAGGGTCGCCGTATACTTCACTGGTTGATGCCTGGAGCACTCGGGCCTTGACCCGTTTGGCAAGCCCCAATACATTTATGGCACCCATAACAGATGTCTTAATTGTTTTCACCGGATTATACTGGTAATGCACTGGGCTTGCTGGACAGGCCAGGTTATAGATTATATCGGCCTCAATAAAAATTGGATTTACAATATCATGCCTGATCAATTCAAATCTCTTCGAGTCAAATAAATCGTAAACGTTGCTTTTATGGCCAGTGAAGAAATTATCCAAGCAGATCACATCGTGCCCCTGAGACAACAATAATCGGCACAAATGTGAGCCCAGAAAACCAGCACCGCCCGTTACTAAGATTCTCATTGGACAAGTGTTCGTGTTAGCTGATAATAACCCATTCATAATTCTCGCTGTACTTTAAAACTTAGGCCGGCCAATAGAAATATAGTCGAATCCACGCTCCTCCAAAGTCTTTGGATCGTATTGGTTACGCCCGTCAAAAATAACTGGGTGGGCTAATAAATCACGCATCCTAAGAAAATCTGGTCTACGGAATTGATGCCACTCAGTAACGAGTATCAAAGCATCAGCTCCTTTGAGGCAATCATACATATCAACAGCATATTTTATGGAAAGGTCGTAATTGGCTTTAAATGATTCAGTTGCCACAGGATCAAAAGCAGTGATATCGGCGCCCAGATCAAGCAATCCAGAAATTATTTTTTCAGCAGGTGTTTCTCTAACATCATCAGTTTCAGGCTTAAAGGCCAAGCCCCATACCGCGAATTTCTTCCCACTAAAATCTTTATTCGAATAGTACGCCTTAATCTTCTTAACAAGTACAAGTTTTTGATTGTTGTTAACCTTGTCGACGGCACTGAGGATTTGCATCTCTGAATTCAATAATTTTGCACTTCTAATCAATGCCAACACATCTTTTGGGAAGCAGGAGCCCCCGTAGCCGACTCCGGGGAAAAGAAATCGCCGCCCGATTCGATCATCCGTCCCAATGCCAACTCGGACATGATCTACATTTGCCCCAGTCAATTCGCATAAATTGGCTATCTCATTCATGAAAGAAATTCTAGTTGCCAACATGGCATTGGCCGCATACTTGGTCAACTCCGCCGAATGTATATCCATAAATATTATACGGCTTTCATCGGTGCGGCAAAAAGGAAAGTATAAGTCATGCATGCGCTCCATCACATGCTCACTGTCTGAGCCAATAACAATCCGATCGGGATTAAGAAAATCACTTATCGCTTTGCCTTCTTTCAGGAACTCTGGATTTGAAGCAACATCAAATTTTATTTGCACGTTCCGCGCATCGAGTTGATCTTTGATTGCCCTCCGAATCAGTTCGGAGGCGCCCATTGGCACAGTTGATTTTGTAACTATCACCTTGTATTCATTCATACTTCCAGCAATGCTGGTGGCTGCGGCGAGCACATGTTTCAGATCGGCTCCACCGTCTTCGCTCATGGGCGTGCCTACGGCCAGGAAAATGAATTCGCTCATTTGGACTGCAGTTGAGAGATCAGTAGTAAATTTCAGTCTAAGCGCTTCACTATTTTCAAGAATCATTTCCTTCAGCCCGGGCTCATGAATCGGAATTATACCCTTTTTTAGCCCATTGATTTTCTTTTCATCAATGTCCACACAATATACTTGATTCCCCATATGTGCAAAACAAGCCCCGGTCACCAAACCAACGTATCCAGAGCCAATAACCGCTATTTTCAATTAATCTCCTAAAGTTGAAAAACCTTATATTTCCCCGCCAGGCTACACGCTAGTCGCCCATCCACTCAATATCATGTTAAACACAATCAATTGCCTGTAATAAGTTTCGCGAAATTTAGAATGAAAAATGATACTTGAGAAGCTTTTCATAATATATCTGCATGGTAGACATATTCTTCAACCACATCCAGCTGGTATATCCATATATGCGCAGAGGCGAGTAATTGGTGATCGTATCGGGTGCACTATCAATAAGACATACGTGATGCTAAACAATTCTCAAAACTCTTTCCCTAATATTATTCAATATTAACTGAAGACTGCAAATGAAGGGTAATATTAAATCGCTGTGCTCATCAATAGCGAATAACGAATTAAATAATAGAGTTAGACCAAATCAAATGAAAAAGGCCGTTATCACCGGAATTACAGGTCAGGATGGATCGTACCTGGCAGAACTGCTGCTTGAGAAAGGCTATGAGGTTCATGGCACAGTTCGGCGAGTAGCTTTGGAAGATCTCTCTCACCGCGTACATCGATATTGCCACAAATAAATCGCATTCTGTGAGACAATTTTGTGAGGTTGCATTTGGTCACTTGGAACTAAATTATCATGACTATGTGAAAGTGGACCCGCTCTATATGCGTCCCACTGATATTGCGGTACTGCAAGGCAATCCAGCCAAGGCAAAAAAATACTTAAATGGGAGAGCACTATCAAGTTCGAAGAATTTGTTATTGAAATGGTTGAATCTGATATGGAGATCTTTGAACATTCTCCGGGATAGTAAATATACTTACTATAATTCCTCTATGGTTAACTGGTGCCCGATTCACTTCAGAACGATTGTGATTCAAGTGCGTGCCGCAGGCCCAATTCTGGTACCGCATGGCCTCCTGGAAACTTTGCGCTGAATTGAAACGGCAAACAATAGCTTGGAAGAAGTCAAAAGAACCTGGGCAGATCAAAACCCCAATAGCCAAGTACAAAGCGCCGCATACTGCGCCGGAAGGGGTTCGCCTATCGACTACTTGCAATGTGTGATAAAAATCCATATTTTCCATCCTTGATAATTAGTAAGATTACAATCTCAGACTAGAATTACGACCTGATGCTCTGACAGGAACAGAAATTGATCTATTATGAAAAATGACATCGAATATTTGAGGTATCACTGGCGGACAATTTTCAGTCTTGCTACTCTTCTAGTCGATCTAGCATCCATTTTTACTTGCGGCTATGTAGTACAGATATTCCTGGTTCGATATTATGCAGGCCCAGTATTATTGATGAATGAGGCATTGATATTGCCGCTAACTTTTTTTCCTATCTGGTTGTTGTTTAGCCTACTGCTTGGAGTTTATCGCCACGCTTATTTTACTAATTCAAGCTTCCATGTTCTATTGGCCGCCAAGGCTTATGTTTATGCCTCTTCATCTATGCTGGCGCTGCTCTTCTTCCTCAACACGAATAACCCACGCAGCCTATTGAGCCTCTTTCTGTTGTTATTACCGCCATTTTTCGCTCTCGGTCGGGTATTGATGAGAGTCTTAAACAGGCTTTTTATGCACTATGGTTTAGGGATCAGGAATGTCTTAATGGTAATGAGTAAAACACCCGGCAATACATTACCTTTCAGTGCCCATCTTTTCAAATCATTTGGGTACAACATTATGAGCATTGTCTATCAAACCAAGTCTGCTGACAATGGCGAAGATGAAGAACTATCAAAATTGCCCAGTATTCAAATGTCAGAGCTGGAGGATTATCTATCATCGCATCTCATCGATAATATGTTCATCATTAGTGAGCAGGTGATCACTGACGGATTTAATGACCTGATACAACTTTGCCACAAAAACCGGGTTCGGTTGAAGTTGATATCACCATCCACATTAAGTGTGCTTCGTATGGCCCGAGTGTTTGATATTGCAGGAATTACATTGTACGCTCCCCCCCGCAAGAGGACAAGGATACTTAAGAGTGCCACCAAACGCGTATTTGATATAGCCGGATCGTTGATCCTTCTTTTTCTACTATCACCATTAATTATGATAACCTGCATCGCTATATTTCTTGAAACGGGAAAACCCATTTTCTATGGACAGAAACGAGCTTCGCTGAAAAATCGGAACGACTTCATTTTTTATAAATTCCGGAGTATGATTAAGAATGCCGAAGGTGTACGTGATCAATACGCCCACCGAAATGAATCATCTGGTGGCTTGTTCAAAATGAAAAATGATCCTAGAATCACGAAATTTGGCCGCTATCTCAGGAAATTCAGTATTGACGAGTTACCGCAACTCATCAATGTACTGAAGGGCGATATGAGTTTGGTAGGACCGCGCCCGCTGCCCATCGACGATTTTGAAAGGGCGAAACTTGATCCCGGATTTTGGGCCGCAATTTCCGCGCGGGCGGATGTAAGGCCAGGCATCACCGGACTATGGCAAATATCTGGGCGTAGTAATATTGATTTTCATGATATGATTTTGCTGGATCTATATTATATCGAGTATCAATCGGTACTGTTTGATCTTGAAATACTCTTTGAAACAATTCCTGCGGTCCTAATCAGCCGGGGAGCATTCTAGTTTGGTGATCCTATACTCAAACTTTCTAAATAGATGCGTTTACTCAGCATAGGCTTGTGCAACACTCCGTTATCAGAATTTTGATTTGAAGGGGCCAGCCAGGTTTCACGAGCTATCTGAAAATATATCCAGAACAATAACCTCATTATGTCGTCATTCTCTTGGGCACTACCTGTATTCTCCTGTAATTCGGATCTATAATGCAGCCATTTCTGCTACGGATCTATTAGGACTTAGTGTCCGGTAGATAATACATTCTCCTTACTAAACAAAACCGCTTTCCGGCTCATGTACAATTACGAATTTTAATATGGGCCAATAGTTTGGATTTATGCAATAACTGTAGTATTTTCAAATATATCATTTTAAAATGGAAACATTCTGCCTAATTGACGTGTATGATACAAAAATATACATCTGAAGCAAGCCCGCCGGTGTGTAAATTGGCTGGGCATATTTGTTCCATAATAAAACGAACCACATTGCAGAGCAAAATTGATGCATAACCGCACAGTTCAATTGCCCAGTGTGAAGACATTAAACATTATTCGCTAAACAAAAGTATTTGCATGATTAAGTTTTCAAACTCATTCGCGTTCGCTTTCTACATCGCCGTCGGTCTCACCAATACAACCATCAATGGGCAATCCATCAGCGATCTGCAAGATCTGCAAAAATTGCGGGACCAGATTGAATCAGCCCAACAGGGGGAAACGACTGGCGACGCCGGTATTGGGGAAATTGCCTCCGACCAGCTGATGCTCCTCGAATTTGAGGCGGCCAAACAAGACTCGCTGGAAGCGGATGATGCGGATGAATACTTCGGGTATGATTTCTTCCTAAGATCTGAAAATCTACAAATCTGGGATAATCTATCTCCCACACACGGCTATGCGATCGGCCCCGGCGATGAGATAATCATTTCCTTGTGGGGTCAGTCAGAGTTGCGATCCTCTCATATTGTTAACCGCGATGGTAGTATTTTCATTGAGAAAGTTGGTCTGCTAAATCTCAATGGCCGAACCTTGGAAGAAGTCCAACGCTATATAAAAAATCAATTTGAGCGGATTTATGCTACCCTGAAGGGACCCCGGGCCGAAACGTTTATCGATGTCTCTCTGGGCAACCTCAAAACCATCAACATAACTTTTCTTGGCGAGGTGCAGCTGCCCGCCATACGCCCCATTAGTCCATTTTCTTCGGTAACCACTGCACTGATCCAGGCTGGCGGTATAAAAACAACCGGTAGTCTGCGCGATATTCAGGTAATTCGCCAAGATATAGTCATCGCCCATTTTGATCTATATAAATTCCTGACAACCGGAAATTCCGTTCAGGACATGCAACTTTTGGATCGCGATGTTATCTTTGTACCAATTAGGAAATCTACCATCGAGATTATGGGAGCAGTCCACCGACCAGCAATATACGAGGCGAATTCTGGAGAATCGATATTCGCTATGATCGACTACAGTGGCCTGACAACCCCTGATGCAAGCGACAAGATCGAGTTGAACAGAATTATCCCGTCTGCAATGCGTACCTCTGAAGATAATGCCAGCGAGAATATGTATACTACCCTGGCAGCTAGCAAAAGTCTCCCGGCCCGGGACGGCGATGTAATCACGGTCCGGGAAATCCTGCCACAAACCAACATGGTTTATATATTTGGCATGGTGAAATTCCCTGGCGAGTATGCCTATGAAGAAGCACTAAGTGTTGGCGAGCTGTTGAGCATGGCGGGCGGCATTGATGATGAAAATTACTGGCAAACCGTCTATAAAGAACGGGCTGATATTATTCGGCGTGACCCGGAAAGCGACTATCCCAAGGTAATCGCGATCAATCTGCGGTTGTTGAAGTCCGGGGATGAGTCCCAAAATATTGCTCTTGAAAATTGGGATCAGATAATCATTCGCGAGAATCCAAAATACGACTCTCCAAAAAATGTTACCGTGCTTGGGGAGGTAAATATTCCAGGCGTATATTCAATTGGCAAGGACGGGGAATCACTTGCCGACCTCTTCGAGAGAATCGGAGGATTTGGGGCCAAAGCTTTTGAGGTGGGCATCAAGATGTATCGCGAAAACCAGCGCGTTATCCTGAATGACTACACCATCGCCGTTCAAGACGGTGACAGCATTTTTGTACCGCAACGTCCTGGCGTAGTAACGGTGTTGGGCGAAGTCTACACACCCGGCTATATTCATCACTCGAAAAAACTGAAATTGAATGATTACATCGAGAGTGCTGGCGGATTCAACCTGCAGGCCGACCGCAAAAATATCTCGGTGGAGTATGCCAACGGTGATGTAAAAATCAACAACTTTTGGGGCACGCCAAATATCAATGAGGGTGCTATTATCAGGGTGCATACCAAACGGGTGGTGGAACCTTTCGACACGACCGAGTTTCTCACGGAACTGGCTTCCATCGTCGCCTCACTGGCCACAATCGCCTTTATGCTCAGACCTTAGCCGGAACGGCGTATCCCCAACCATGTAGCCCCAGAGGTTAAACTCTCTGCGATTCCACAGGGTTACTACCACTATATATTAGGAATGCTTAAGAATAATCATATTTATCGATGAGAAAAGGTACCTAAGGTATTAAAACTCAACTTCCAATACTTTTGGTCTCTAGTGATCATAAAATCGTATCAGACTAATTTCTCCTGCCCCCCGTCAAATTCACCTCCTGATAATCTGCCGCAAGAATACTAGTGTGTTAAACACGATGGGACTAGATCGGAGTATTCATATATATCCCGATTCCAATTAGATGGACTGGTGCGCTATCAAATCGGCCGTATGGCAGATTACCTGTGAAGTACTCCAGTATTAGGCTAGGGGGATTCCGCTGGCTCACGCCGATTTCATAGCCAACACCCAACTTGATGCTGGGGACATATCCATGCTCTGCTATGATCTTTATATCAGCGCCATAGATAAACTTAATATTCGGTGAACTGGTCGTGGAGCGTTTACGAAAATAACCAATCTGAAATGCAATTCGTTCTCTCTCCATGTGCGGTGTCACCGAATAGCCAAATCCGTAATAATAGCGATTAAACCCATTCTGTACCGATCGCGTAATATCGAGCTGCTCATAATTCATAAGATCTGGATAGCCCACAGTAATGCTGCTCTGAAATATTTTATCATCACCCAGGTGGGCTGAATGGTGAAATAGGCGAACCCGGATGGTGCTCGCTTCCGACTGAATATTATACCAGACCGCAAAACGATAATCGGTATATAGTAGATAACCTGTTGGACTTAGCCGCTCCGTGTTATCACGGCTGATGATCGCAACATCGAATTGAGTGATAATGAAAAAATCTAACCCTATTTCACTGCCATGGCGTTTATCTTTTTCCCACCTTACGAGGGGTTTATTCATTCCCATTATGATCGGGACATATAATTGCTCCCAAATAGTTGTCTGACCGTTGCTATAGCCGAGCATACTCAAGCCAAGCTGACTGGCGGTGGGATCAAGGAGGTTTGCTTCAAAATAACTTTTTGTGGGAAAATAATGGCGCTTATTGTCTGCGGCTTGAATAGTGCAAACGGTAGCCACCAGCAACATGCATATCAAACATATAGATTTATTTTTCATTATTCAGTTTCACCTTATCGATAAATAAAGCACCTATTGTTGACAGTAATCTATTGATAGATGATGATCCATTGTCTAATCGTTCGGGTTAGTATTTTATTCTGGGAATTAAAAGCATTCAGGGCAAATTTAATAAGAATTACGAGACAATCCTCTTGAGTCCTATCAATGATATAATATGCACTGGTGCATAGATATCACAATTGCAGCATTCCCGTATGCAAAGTATGATGAGTCTGCTGCAAAAATATGGAAGAAAATAATCTTTGCATATGCTGAGGCCGAGTCCTAGGTTTAGGCAGGGTGCCAGTTGATTTCGCACAACAATACCGATCACTAATTTAAAACTGAGTAGCTATCTAATCTATATGGCTCGTATTGCTATCTGCCTAATAATTTCAATTGGTTTTTGCAGCCAGCTCAATGCCCAGGCGGAGTATTACTATTATAAACCAGCTAATAACTTCGGCTCCGATCAATATTTTAATCCAATTAACATGCTGCTTAACGGCTCTTTCGACATATTGCGAAATGGTAACCATGACCGTGCGATTTCGCAATTACCCTATCAGGCTGGCTGGGATAATGTTTATCAAAACATCTCGCATCCCAGGTCGTCGATCAAAAAATATGGGTGGAAAAACTTTTTGAATCGGGAATTATTCAGTTTCGATTTTCAGTTTGATGGGATGCAATTCTTCCCGAATATTTTTGATCATGTACTCGGGAACGGCGTCACCTATGTTAAAACCGCTGAATGGCTCGATTATCATAGCTACCCGATGCCTTACCTGCTTTCAATGGTTGGAACAACAGCCTATCAGGCAATGAACGAAATAGTTGAAAACGGCGGTGGTAGTGGCGTTAACGTAGATCCTATCGCAGACATGCTGATATTCAATCCACTCGGGCTGATATTGTTTTCCACCAGACCAGTAAAAGTTTTTTTCAGGGATCGTATACGCGTTTATGATTGGTCCTTGCAGCCCATGCTTAATCCCAGAACCGGTGAATTGCAGAATGTGGGACAAAATTATAGCGCCAAATTTACTCCGTCCAAATGGAAGCAGCTATCACTATTTACCTACTGGGGGATTCATGGCATGGGCGGATTATCCTATAATTATGCGCAATCAAAATCCATATCTTTTGCAGTTGGCGCTGTGGTTAACGCAATTGAAACCGTCAATATTCCCGTTGGTAGATATTTTGTACCGGTCGTTGATGGTGCTGTCGGTATTTTCCTCGATCGCAATAATTCGTTGCTCGGCTCTATTATTTTCACTGGTCCAAAGTATTATAACGCGCAATTAAATATTTATCCCGGCTGGCTTAATTCCAAGCGCTGGACACCCGGCTTCTTCGTTGGCATGGGAGAGATTGACGGCTTCCTGCTGGGCTTGTCTTTGATGAATATTCCCGTGGGTGTGGTTGGAGGCTAGGGTAGGCCAGTTAAACAAATCTACCAGGTGGCCGATCAGCACCATATACTGCCGCCTGGCCTTAACTGCTTCCTGAATAGCAGTTACTGGCGAGCTTGGGTCTGAATCAGTTACTCCATTGAGCAACCCGCCTTTTTATTGACCCGCTATTATTGGCGCATAAGACCAAGAAATTATGAGCTAGCCTTGCTTTGCTGTCTTGACAATCCAAAATTGCTAAACTAACATCCACTCGCCATTCGTAATGATAGCCACTTTATAAGGGGATCTCAGATAAAAACACTTCTCAAATATTTGATTATCCCTTGTATATTTATGGTTGAGCCCACCAGGTCCCAAACAATCGAATTGGATACCTCCAGAGATGCAAATCCGAATGTCGAAATCGATTCCGTACGGTCGACTTATGAAGATGGTACGGTCTGGCGTAGAAGTTCGCAGATCTCCAGGAAGAGACTACATGGAATCTGGGCTTCGATAGTAATTTTTGAAACGGTGGGAGTGATAAAGTTTAGCGATATGTGGTACCAAAATCCTACCACCTCGTTTCACTTCAAAGAATTTAAACAAGATTTGCGACTCTTTCAGCAGATGGACAAGTTGAGCCATATGATGTCAGCCTATGCAATTAGCGATGCATATTCAAAAGCCTACCGATGGGCTGGCTATTCTGTAAATACATCCATTGCTTATGGTTCATTAACAGGCTGGCTTATGATGCTGCAGATCGAACTGACCGATGGCTTTTTTGAAGAATGGGGATTTAGCTGGGGTGATCTCATAGCCAATTCCGCTGGGGTCGGATGTTCAGCTATTCGACAGCTCTTCCCGCATCTGTTAAGAGGTGTCCAATTAAAGTTTAGTTATCACCCATCGAGGGCATTTAAAAAAAGACAGTACGTTCCAGAGGTCAATTATGCCCTTGGGGACTATGAAGGTATGACCTTCTGGTTGGCGATAAATTTACATGATTATGCTCCACAGGGGATCAAGAGTCGATTCCCAGCCTGGTTAACGCCTGTTGGGATAGCAGTTGGCAGAAGTGCAGAAGGTATTGCACAAAATGCCGGCGGCGGCAGACGTGTGGTTTTCATTGGGCTCGACTATGACATCAATAAAATCAAATTAGGCAATAATCGCTTGGTGAATTTTATCAAAAGCGAACTGGGCATGATTCGACTGAACTTGCCAACGGTACAAATCAGTGGTAGCGCGAGCTAGCTGCTCGGGAGATCTGATGGCCATCAAATTCCACCGCACATAAGCTTGCCCTCAAATCAATTGCAGCTGTAAGATTTGCTAGTGCCAATCAATTCAGGCGTGCTAATTTCGGTGAATCAAAAATTTGTAGATCGCGTAAATAATACCGATGGAAGTACTTTAATGGTCCCCCAAAATAATATTCTATTTTTTGCATTTTTGTTAAGCAACATGATGCTGACGGCCCAATCATCACCAAGGACACTACCAGAAGTCACCGTTAGCGATATTGAATATATCAAAAATGGCACGACTAGAGTCATCGATCACCAGTTTAAAGTATACAGGTGGCCATCCCAAGACACCTCCAAATTTGTGGTCTGGCAAGATAGCCTTCAGTCGGGGCTAGTGCAGGTCTCACCCATGTTTGCTATAGTGCGCAGCACTGGTGGTGGGGACATTAACATTGAGCCAAAAGCGTATACTCATCTTGCTGGTGGCGTTGAGATAACTGGCGAGTTTGGGCCGCAACTCTCATTTTGGATGCGGTTTCATAACAATTCCATTGATGGAGTTCAGCCGGGCGATTTGCGTTATCCCCTAAGTCCGACAAGAGGGTTCAGCCAAGAATCTTATGATCGAGAAGATCCATATATTGCTTACCACAATATTGGTGAGACGGCAATTAAGGGCGAGATTAAGGGTGTTCGTATAGCATCTGGCAATTTCAGCGAAAGCTGGGGTCCTGGTTTTCGTCTCTCAATTTTTAGCACTAAATGTCCAAAAGGGTCTGAAGACCTACACACAAAAACATGACGCCCTGTCAGCGGATCAAGAAAGCGGGGCTTGAATCCAAAATAGCGGAGGAAGCTTGCCTATAGACGGTAACTATTCTTGACCATCATAAACTCAATAATATTAACTTCAAAACAACTCAATCTGTAAACCATGTCCCCAAACTCGACATAGATGCATTGGGATGCATTGAAGCTAAATCATTCATTCCCGCCATATGTGATCCAGCTCTCATTCCCAAACTATCGTCCCGGATGTCATTGCATAATCGATGAGTTATCATTATTTTTGCGCTGTTCGTATAGCACTTAACGATAGTATTGAAATTGAAGCACTTTACACTCGGCAGCAAAGTAATCTTTGTCGCCCTGATTAGTTGGTTTATCGCCTGCGATGGCCGGATCGGCCTGGAAAATTCGGAGATGGAGATCATCTCCCCGACAACCGGCGATCACTGGCAAGTGGGTGAAGACACTACCGCTGTCATAGTGTGGACCCAGGTCGACGCCTTTGGCCCCATCCGTATAGACCTCTACAAGGACAATGCCTTCTACACCAATATTGCTACCGGAGCGCGGGTCATCGATCTTGAATACAGATGGACTGTACCAGGCTCAGTGGAACCTGACCGCCGCTTTACGGTCTACATCGAAAGTGAATGGGACTCTACACTCAATGCCACCAGCAAACAATTTGATATTGACGGCTACGCAACTTCCAGCGTACTGACTGTAACTGCCCCGGCCAATCGCGATACCTGGCAAAGTGGAGTGCAGGATAATGCCATCATCCGCTGGACCTACTCCGACCTCTCCGGCGCAATCAAAATTGTACTCTATAACGCTGAGTCACCGGTTGCTACAATCGCCGATTCTGCAGCTTTGGCTGATACCGCCTACTATTGGACGGTACCTCAATCAGTCCTGGCCGGGTCTAGCCATCGTATTTACCTCGAAAGCCTCGCCGACCAGTACGTCGGTGCATATAGTGACGAATTCGAAATCCTGCCTTCAGATACACCCAGTTCTCTGGCCGTCACTTCACCGGGTAAGAATACCGGTTGGCAGGTCGGCTTGATCAACGGTGCCGTGGTGAATTGGACCCACGAAAACCTCACCGGTACCGTCAAACTTGATTTGTATCAGAGTGATGCCTTTGTCATCAGTATTGTCGATAGCGTCGATGCAGAAGCCGGTACCTATAGCTGGACTGTCCCCCTCGACGTCGTTGAT